>Ga0208879_1000776_pt1 | contig 31912 bp, 28 predicted proteins | sample Knorr_S15_td_Bot_FD_185605 | JGI IMG/M metagenome (GOLD analysis project Ga0208879, IMG submission 185605) | Marine microbial communities from Southern Atlantic Ocean transect - Knorr_S15_td_Bottom_ad_5009_LV_A (SPAdes) (version 2) | ecosystem: Environmental > Aquatic > Marine > Oceanic | place...
TGGGTAAGCGGGTACGAAGTACCCTTTGTTGGAGGTTGGAGGTTGGAGGTTGGATGTTTTTCACGTTCTACTTCCCACGTTCCACTTTCCACGGAGCCTGACGTTACAGCGCACAAGCGCAACATCAAGTCCGGCCCATACACCCGCCCCATCGCACCGAACCCATGTTCCCGCCCCATCCAAACGGTAGGCATCCCATCGGGAACCGTTAAAAAGGAATGGTTGTGTATTCGTTTAAGCTCCAGATCGCGCTGCGACTCAATCACCCCATGCACGCCGGTCACACAGACATACCCCTTTTCGCCGGCACCGCGCGCATTCAGCAAAAAGTCCGCCGCCTGCTGTAGATTCAAAGCACTCACGCCCACACCCAGCACATTCACCCGGAGAGGCGTTTGCAATCCATCCGCGGCCGAGGCGGCCGTCGGCACCGCCGTCTTTTGCACCGGCGGAAACAAAAAATCGGTCAAGAGATAGCCCAGAAACAGCGCGTTGTATTTTAAATAGCGCTTCCACATCCGCTGCGGTTCCTGCAGGAGTCGATAGAGCCAGGTCACCCCGTAGCGCTGGCACCACTCGGGGGCAAAAGGCCGCCGGCCGGCAAGGAGTTCGAACGCATCCCCGATGGCGAAAAACACCCCGCGCCGATACCGCTGCAGATTCTCAATGATCCATGATTCCTGTTTTTCGCCGCCCAGCGCAACCCACACAAAATCAGGTGAGGCCTCGGTGATCTGCTGAGCAAACTCCACCTGATCCTCTTCTGTCCAGACCCGGTACGGCGGGGAATATTTCCCCACGATCTGAATATCCGGTCGCATTGCACTCACCGCCGCCGACAGTTCATCCAAACAATCCTGCGAACCTCCAAAAAAATAATGGGTCGTCCCTTTCGGTGCATTCAGCATGGCATACCGCATAAAATAAGGGCCATACACCCGATCTGCCAAGGCCGGTTTTTTCTTGCGGCGCAACGTTGCATTTAGCACCCAGATCAGCGGCATGCCGTCAGGGAGAACCAAATCGAATGCCCGCATAACGCGGCCAAAAACCGGCGAGCGTCTGGCCGCCGCCGCAATGTGGGCATTCGCCGCACTGACGGAGGAAGGGGCATCCTGACGGGCCAGCTCAAGGCACTGGTCAAGGGCCGTCTCATACGTCACCACATCGACCGGAAGGCCAATCACTGAAACTTTATCGCTTACAGAATGTATCATTAGGATCGTTGTTTTCGTATAGAATGGATTGTTTTTCCGCGACAGCATCCACGACATGAATTAAACGCTAAAGGGGGAAATTACACCGGGAGCATGGGCACTTGCTACCGCCCCCTGCCCCGGCCTCTGTTCTACATTTCTTCACCGCGGCCCGTCCCTTTGGAGATCATCTCGCAAAAGACATTAAACACATCGTCCACCCGAATGGCGAGCATGCACGCCGCTTCGGTCTCCTGAGAGCAAACCTGCTGAGGGCAAGGCGCACAGTTAAAACGTTCCTGATGGTGTACGACCCGGCTCCCGACGGAAACTGGTTCGTACAGCCATGTCGGCCCCGGGCCGAACAACGCCAGCACCGGCTTATGCCGGAGAACCGCGAGATGCAGGGGTGCGCTGTCTAGGCAAATCAGCAGGTCGGCCGCGTCAATCTCCGTGAGCAACCCCGGAAAAGAAGTCGTTTTAACCTCGGGCGAAAAGCCGGACTCTTCGGAAATCTGTTTGTTCCGCGCCGCATCTTGTGGCGCCCCCGCCAAGATGACCGAACAGCCCGTCCGCTGCTGTATTTTCTGAAGCAACGCCGCCCAGCGGTCCACCGGCCAGACCCGCAGAAAACCCCCAGCGCCGGTATGAACCAGAACACGTTCCGGGGAGGGAATGCACTTCTGGGCCGCATGCGGGAGCCACTCGGAATGATCCACCGGGCACCCAACCAGCGCACACAGATCCAGACAGGTATGGATCCGGTGCTGCAAGGGCAGCATCCCCGCATTATCGCTTAGCAACCGCCCCTTGATCTCCATATCCGAACAGAGATAGTTTATAAATCCCGCCCGCCGCGGAATGCCCGCCGATACCATCAAAATCTGAGACCGGACTTCCCCTCGCACATCGATGGCCAAATCGATCTTCTCCCGGCGCAAATTGACCACCGCCTTGAAGAACTGAAGCCAGCGGTTTCCGGCCTGTCCGCGCTGATCAATCCAAGGCATGTGGTACGCATGGATTTGGGCCACCCGGGGATCCTCTTGATACAACACGGCACATTTGGGCTGGATAAAAAGATGAATCTCCGCCGCCGGAAAGCGCGCCTTGAGCGGATCCAACATCACCGACAAAAAGGACGCATCACCCAGCATAAACGGCTCAACGAGCACGATTTTACGAATCCCGCCGGCCGGATTGGCGCGGCGGCAGAAAAGAACAAGCGGAAAGGCCGCCAGCTCCAGCAGAACCGCCAACCGCTGCTTCATCTTTGAATACGGGATATTCCGTTTCGGAGGTCTGATCATTTCATTCATTCGTTTAAACGGCCGAGTCGCCGCCCCCCGGCCATCTCCAAGTTCCTCTATCCGCCGAAAAGCACTTTCTTTCGCCCAAATCATCGCTATAAACCGCATACTCCAGCGGGAACCTTTGGACATAAGCCCCGCTCAGCCACTTTTCACAGCGGCGCACCGTATTTATAGCCGGTTTCAAAATCCGCACCCACCGGCGAGCACGGCTCTTCAATTCCAAATGCTCCTGATCCGCAACAGCTCCGGCACCCAGATTTTCTCCTGAAAACGTGAATACCGACAAATAGGCTCGCACATGCCGGGCTCTGAATCCCGCCCGGAGAGCCCGCAACATGAATGCCTCGTCCGCAGCCGCCCGGAAGATCGTATCAAAACCATCCGATTGATCGAAAACGTGCTGCCGGAAAAAGGTGGCGCAGGACAGCGTGTATAGATGCGATGCTTCAACATAAGCTCGACGCAGTGCATATCCTTTGCGAAAGGCCACCAAGCCTCCCTTTCCATTCACGAGTAGAACATCCCCCATCATGATGTCTGTATTCGGATACTGCTCAAAAAAACCAAACATCTTATGCAGCGTTCCGGGAAGGTATTGTTCATCGCAATTGAGCCAGGCGACGACGGATTCGTCGCTGTTTGATATTTGAGGTAAGCGGTTTGTGGCTTTTTCTCCTTCTGACTGATGTCTTCTATCTTCTGTCCTCTGCAAATCGAGCGTCCTAAGGACGCCTCGATTTATCGCATCATACATGCCATTATCCGGTTCTGAAGCGTAACTGAAGGTGTAACCGGACAACGCAGTTTGAGGTTGGAAGTTAGGAGTTTTCGGTTTTTTTTGCCCAGAGTCCAAAATCGGACATTCCTTCCCGCCGCGTTCTACTTCCGACTTCACGCGTAGCGAGGCTGGAGCCTGACGACAGCAACGACCGACAGGAAGTGACAAACCACCAACTTCAAACTGGAATTCCTCAAGGAATTCAGCCGTTCCATCCGTAGAGCAGGCGTCTTGAATATGATGGTGAACCTCTATGCTCTCTGCGCCATGTGCCATGCCGTCCGAGACTTGGTCTCTGACCGATGCCACGCACCGCCTGAGGTATTCAAGCTGGTTGAAACTGGGGGTTATGATGGTGAAGTGCATATTGATCGCATAGCGATTCGTGATTATGAATTAAGTGTTAAGTTTTAGGTGCCATCTACTGCATTATGCTTGGCCTCTAGTACCCCTACTTTTCCACCCCTAGTAACCACGTCTTATCCTGTCCAATTACCTCGTAGAAGACAAAGGAGAAGACCGTCAGGACGAACAGGAGAAAGCTGTCACTTATTAAATTTTCATTTGCTATAAATCAGTCGCTCATGCTCTTGGATCTGCTCGTCACTGAAACGCATGCCGACTTTTTTTGCAGGAACACCTGCAACAATAGAATAAGACTCTACATCCTTTGTCACCACTGACCCAGCGGCCACTACCGATCCTCGCCCAATCGTAACCCCTGAAAGAATAGTTGCACCGTAGCCAATCCAAACATCGTCCCCGATTTCAACCGTTGATTTTTCTGCCTCAGGGCTATTCTTATCGCCAACCCACGGTGCGTACCGTATCGGTGCGCCAACTACCCGATAATCATGATCCAACCTGCCAACAATCCCAACATTGTTAGCTATCATCGTGTAACGTCCGATCCGTCCATTAACCTGGATAGTGCAATATTTACCGATATACACATCGCTCTCGATAACTAATGAAGTCGGAGCCCAAAGGATCGATCCGGGGCCAATATGCACATTTTTTCCTAAAGAAATACCACTCCGCACCGAAATGAAGCTGTTGATTTTTTGGAATATTCTCTGAAGTAGCGTCACGCCGAAACCTCCGGCGCTGAAGCTAGCTTCAGTGCCCGCAATATGCCTTCTGAAAAATTAGCAGCCATGTTCTCGATGGTATATTGCCGAGCATCTTCACGACAATTAGCAGACAAAGTCCTTAACTGATCTTCATCCTTTAAAACTTCAACAATCTTTGCGGAATATGCTTCGAGAGTGTTCTCAGTCATATAGCCGTTTCTACCCTGTTCCAGATACGCAATCTCCGGACTATGGCATTTACAATCTGTTGTAATAAGAGGCATTCCAAAAAGAAAACTATCTACAATGCCCAGTCCCACAAGTCCGGGCATCAACGCAACATCCCCAAGATTCATATACAAAGCTTGTTCACGCCCATATTTAGCACCAATGAAGTGAATCCAAGAATACTCTTGCTGGGCCGCTTCCGCAATCGGCCGATCCACTCCGTCTCCAATAATTACCAATTCAAAATCCGCCAACTCCCGTTTAACTTCGCAGGCAGCCTGAATGAGAAAGTCAATTTTCTTAAGATCATACAAAGACCCACAATAGATGCCTACATGCCGGCCTTCAATCCCCAGCTGTGACCGACAAGCAGTAGTTTCACTCTCGGAGAGGCTATCCAGATGCGCTTTCAGGGAAGAGGTATCAACAGCATTTTGAACCAATGTAATGTGTGTTTCTGAATACCCCTCTTTGACAAGAACTTCCTTGGTAAAATCGGTATAGGCAAACCACCAATCCGGCGCTTTCAGAAATCTTCTTTTCAACTGTTCTTTTATTCCATTTAGCTTTTTTGCCTGGCAGTTGATCCCATGCCCCCAAAATGCGATTTTAGTTTTAAGAAATTGTCTGAAAAGCAACAGAACATAGTTCATTAGCATCCTATTTTCCTGCTGCACCACAATAAGGTCGCATCCTTGAACATATTTCCAACAAGGTTGCCAAAGCAACTCAACCGGACCCTTTCTAAATCTAATATTTTTTATTTCAACGGCCCAATCAAGATGGGCTGCATCATTCTTAGCTGATTCAAATTTATTCGGTTGCCCGTAAATCAACTTAAGTTCGACATTTTTTTCGGCTAGCAGGTCCCGTAGTTTTTCATAAAATGGAACTCGGAAGTGATGTAGCCGAGACTGAACAATGGCTACCTTGATTCGCTCATTGACCATGTAACAGGCCTCCAATTATCTGTCGATTAATCATTTCCAATACCCTAGAAGTCGGCGCAATATACCAAGGGTAAGAAAGGGAATGAGGTATTGCTTAGGACAATTTTTCCACCCATAAAAAATAAAACGCGGAAGGTTCGCCCCCCCCCGGATACCAAACAAATGAATGGAGTAGTTTTTCAGTGATTTGCGCTGCCTCAACGAAACGCTCGCACTGGATTCCGAATGAATGATCAACCGGGCATCCAAACAGCAGAAAATTTCAGCCCCGAAACGTTTTGCGCGGTGCGTAAAATCATAGTCGGACAAGGTTTGCGGAAAATGTTTAGAATCATACAAGCCAATGCGGCGAAATAGTTCGGCAGGAATTAACAGCCCGCGGCCAGGAAAATGTGTAACCTCAACCAGTCCTGTCCTCTCCTTTAATCCGAGGGGTTCCAAGATGAGTTCATATTTCGCACGAGGCCAATTAATTCGCTCTCCGGCATAAACCAGCTCATTCGTTGTTCTATCAACGGCTGAGGCGCCAATAAGACCTCCAGAACACTGTTTAGCAGCGGCCATCATTGTTTCTATAAAATGCACAGGGGGCTCGGTATCATCGTTAAGAGTCATGATATATTCAGCACCCTTATCCAATGCAAAACGGACACCCACATTGGTCGACTCTGCCCACCATAAATTTCCGTCCCCTTTGAGCACATCAACCCACGGGAACAAGTCTGCAATCATTTCTGCCGTTCCATCTGTAGAGCCGTCGTCAATAACAACAACATGAAATCCCTGAACGGATTGATCCGCTAGGCACTCCAAACACTTTTGCGTGAACGTCCGGCGATTAAACACCGGAATCACTATAAATAAGGAATCATACATACTTTTAAAATCGGTCACCGAATACTTCGGATTTTACGTGCAGGATTTCCGGCCCAGATTTCATCCGCAGGAACGGAACGAGACACCACTGAACCTGCTCCAATAATTGAACGGTCGCCGATCTCTACTCCTTTAAGAATGATCGAATTTGCTCCAATAAAAACATCATCGCCAATTCTTACAGGCGCACTTTTGCAATTAGGTCTGTCGGCAAGAGGATCTCTTCGTTCTGCATAATTTAAGGCGTGATAATCATGGTCAAAAACCCGAACATTACCCCCCATCTTTACGTATTTACCTATGTATACACCCACTTTTGATGAAATGACCGGGAATGACAAACCACTGTTCGCCCCGACCGATATAGATCCATCATCAAAGCATTGAAAAATGGCCGGATTTGTTCGTCCTACCAAATTTGAATGATTGCAAGAATTGACGATGACGTTATCCCCAAAGGAAATGCGCCCCCGTCTAGTTACATGAATTATTACACGACCATCAGCGCGAATATCCTGCCCATACTTAATGCCGTAAAATTTCATCCGTACTTTTAGATGCCATGTACTAAGCTTCCCATTTACGATTCTCTCAATGCGCCGCAATACAACTACAAGATGAACCGGAAAATCATACTTATTAACAAACCTTGCCCACCTATCAATTAACATTTTCCCCCTAGCCCCCCTCGGCAATTAAACCTAACTCGTTGTCCAACAAGGCCGCAATCAATCACTTATTGAAAGTTCTTGGAACCGACTCCGTTGGTATCCACTCGATTTCCCGCAGCCGCGAACCCTCTAAAGGAGCGCCCGACAGGCAGGCTCTCCTGAGTTTCAGCATCTCCGGTACCCTTCGCCTTCGGGGCAAGTTCCTGTGCTTTCGTGGTGGATACTGCCGCGATAAGGCCTGTAACGATCATTTGAGCAAAAAACTCCCTACCGCCCCCATTCATTAAAAGCATGCAAAGGTTGGCCGCCCAGAATGCCAGCAACGCAATCCCCCATGTTTTCACATCACTGGGAGGGGCAAAACGCAGTTGATTGATGAATCGTATGGGTATAACCAAGCCGATAACGCAGAAAATCAGCGCTACCGGCAGCCCGGTCTTAACCGCCAAGGAAACTACGCTGTTATGGTAGGATCCCCCCAAGGCAAGCATCTCAATTTCGGTATCCGCCGTAGTAATACTAAGAATCCCCAGCGCTTCTCGAACGTTCAGTCCAAAGCCATGGCCAACCCAGGGGCTTTGTCTGATTTCCTCCCAAGCAAACTGATAGAGGCGAAGACGGAAGTTATCCGTCCAACCATAGACACCACCCATCTGCAGGTTATCGCCAGCTTCAGCCGCGCCACCAAATAGCGAAACTACGCGATTGGCTGCCTCGGGCACATTCCCAGACATCAGCATTCCACCGATACCAACAACCCCTCCTATGATCAAAATAGCACAGGTCTTTTTTATTTTTCCTACAAAGAATGAAACCATCAATATCTCCGCCATAAAGAAGAAAATCCGACTTCGATAACCGGAAAATACGCCAATAAAAAGAAAGAACATTATCCACAAATAATAATATTGTCTGCTTAAACGCAACGAAGGCGAAGTGGCCATAAGGGCAAGGGAAACGGCACAAAAAAGCCATGCAGGAGAATTAGTTAAACGACGGCCTACATAAATACCTTCATAGTGTTGACCAAAAGTGAATGTCCAAAGGATCGTGATGACAGAAAAAACGGCAATAAACTTCAACTGCTTGCGGGTCAACTTTGCCGCGCCGATCACAGGCCGTATCACAAAATAAAACCACACGGGGGCACAAAAGGTCAGAGCCGTCGTAAACCCACCTTCTGACGCTCCCATCCCGACAAAACCGGGCCTGTCATAGATAAACCTGCCGAGAATCATCACCGCCAACAACAGTACCCAGCGGTCAACCGTATTAAGTTTAACCTTATAGGGAGACCGGTGGATCAGGGTATCCAATACAACCGCAATAGAGGTGGCTCCCAAAACCATCAACAAGGGCGTAAACTTTTCAAGTCCATAGCGGGGAATGACCATGGCTTCGGATGCTATCAGACCAAAATAAAGGACATGCCAGATTGGCCGGACATTCAGCAGAAACATGAAACCAAAGGGGAAAACCAAAGCGATAATTTTCACATAGTTGACCAATCCCCCTTGAAGAAGGGCGATCGTAATAGTCAAAAATGCAACAATCGCCAAGAGCGAAAATATGTATAGACCGAACCGTTCCTTTTGAACTGCCATGTTTATTGAACCTTAAAGTTGTTTTCTACAAACCGCGCGATGCATTTGCCATATTAAAGAACCGTGGAAGCAATTTATCCCATAAAATTAAAAAAGCGTCGATCAATCAACCGATTTGGTATTTTGGCAACGCCCGACATCCATCAAACTGGAAACCGCATTGACGACATCCTTAACACTCACCAAAAGAATGCAATGAGCCTCGTTCTTGGAGCATTCAGTTTCACAGGGAGCGAGCGGTTCATGAGGCCGGCAAACCGCATTAGGAACGCCATAGGGCCCGAATCGCTCGGGAGCATTGAAGTGCTGAGGATTTCCGCCGAGGGGATGGCAGGAAATTTCCACTACGGGTGTACCCATCGCCACCGCTAGATGCATCGGGCCGGAATCATTGCCCACATACAACATACAGCGCTCAAGGACGGAACAGGTTTCGCGCAGGCTCAGCTTCCCAGCCAAGGAAAATACATAGGAACCGGTTAAGCGAATCAGTTCATTCGCCATAGCCTGATCCTGTGGAGCGCCAACAACAACAAACATCCACTCGGGATTGTGCTGTTTCAGCCCTCTCACAGTTTCCGCATAGCGTGCTATCGGCCAACTACGTTTTTCTGCAGAAACATTGCATCCCAGGGCGATACAGGGGGTATCAGAGGGCATAAAGCCTTCTATTGAATGCTGGTCCTCCTGCGTTGTCCATAATTCCAGCGCTTTATTCTGCACCGCTAAGCCGAGCGTTTCGAGCATGTTTAAGTTTGATTCCACATCGTGCTGTTTTTTTGCATTAGGAAAAACATGGGAAAAGAATATATGCAACCCGGGCATAGGCATCCTCTGCGCAATGGAAAGCAAGGAAGAATAGATGGCCTGTTGCCCTGATTTGCACAGAAAAGAAATATAGGTTTCTGCATTTACGGCACTTCCGCTCCGTGGAATTAAGACCCAGTCGAACCCACGCCCGTGCAATGTATTGCGACACCATTTCCAAGCACGGAAAAAGAGAGCCACTTGCCGCTGCCGGAACGTCACACGATGGTCAAATCCCCATACATGATCAACATACGGGCACATTTCGACCATATTCTTAAATACAGCAGGTACAACCAATGAAATCTCGGCATCCGGGCAATTATGTCGCAACTCACGGAGCATAGAAGAGGTCATCGCAATATCCCCGATTCCATCCAACCGGATCACCAGGATGCTTTTAGCCTCGGACAAGGGAACTCTTTTCCGAGTTGATCTTCCAATAATAAAAGCAATTGCCGTGAATAGATAGATGAGCCCCGCAGAGGTTATGCAATTAATTTGGTTCAGAAGCATAAAATTCCTCGAGAACCCGGTTATAAAAGTACACTGCGCAGTTCTTTACAATAGCTCTCAACGGTCTCCGACTGCAGCTTTAGCAGACGTTCACTTTCGGAGGATTTGGTGGCAATCAGGTTATCCAATGCTTTAACCAACACCTCAGAAGTAACGTCCTTCACATAGCGGTAAGGCAGTTTTATATGGTCCACCATCAACATGCGCGTATCCGCCCCAATCGCCATAGATGAAATCCCCAACCCGGCAAAGCCGACCGTGGCGTGCATACGGTTGAATATTCCAACTTTTCCCTTTGCAGCCAATTCGAAGTATTCCTTCACCGAGCGAGGAAGAAAACGTTCAACATCCGGAGCTAAATCCTTGGCGGCATCATACTCTTTCTGGTTGTGGCATATAAAAGCGACTTTATGCTTCTTGCCAGCTTCAAGGGCAAAAGAACGCATGGTTTCCTTCCACTGATTCGCATCAATCTGCTGTTCAAAGTCATAATGACTCCCCCCCGGCATATAATTGATGAACACATACTCCTCCGTGCGTTCCAAATGCTGGTAGGGAATCGCCGCCAAAAAGGCCGAACAGGGCAGCAGAACAGGCGCGCAGCCGAGTGACTTAAGTAAAAGTTCGGACCGAGGGTCACGAACGATCGTTTTATTGCAAACGTCGTAGATCCGTTTCATATACTCCGCATCCTGAACGTTTGCCATGGTGTCGGGGATGCGTTCCCATGGATAGCAGGATCCGGCGGCAATGTTAAGTACCGGTATTTTCTTCGATAAACGACCGGCAATCCCCCGCCAAAAAAGTTCCGCCCACTCGGCTTTGTGGCAATCATACCAATAGACCGGAGCCCCGCACTGGATGATCGCATCGCAGTCTTCGAACACCGACAGCCCCGCCCAAGCCGTCATCCGGCTCATTACACGACTGACCAAGGGCCGCTTTTTAGGAATAAACCGTGTCCAGTAGATGGGATGCCACTTGGGGTACAAAGTGTAGGGTACATGCTTGTTGATCATTACAAATTCAAAATGTTCATCTGGCAAAACCTGCCGCAAGACGTGCAGGATTCCTTCCCGAATAAAATCATCCCCAATATTCGTATCAATTGTTGTAATCAGTCCTATTTTCATATTCTCTCCAGTATTACCTACAAAAAAAACTCCATAAAATTACCAGATCTCAACGGGAACATAGCTTAAGCAAAGAAGAGAAAGGTAAGCTTTTAGCGTACCGAAATATAAACGGGGAAAGCCAGGTTTACTCGAACTATCCACACTTAACCTGTCAGCAACTTGGTTGCACCCTGAGAATCCAGTTATTTTAGTATGAACCCTGATGCTTAAATATTTTTATGTGAACACTACTTCTTCACGATTAACCAATACTCTTCGTAAATAAAATATTGAAATGCTCCACCCGAATAATATCTGCGCAAAAATCGTTCCAATAATCGGACCTGCAACACCGATACGATGTACCAGAAAGATCGATACGACCAGATTGAATAAGCCACTCAATATAGAAAAAATCGCACGTACTCCTATGATGTTAGATCCATTCAACAGCATGGACATGGGGGCAGTTAGTGCTGTCACTACAGCCTGAACACCGAGCGCAATAAGTAAAGAAGCAGGAATCGAAATAGAACCACCAATCCATAGCCGAATTATGAAAGGGGCGAAGGCTACAAGTAAAAGAGCAAAGGGCACACTAATAATCCCCGACAATTTCATGGTTCGCCAAAATGTTTTACGCACCCAGTTAACATCATCCCGGACAATAGCTTCCCGATAGGCTGGCCACAGTGGAACCATGATAAATCCGAGCAAGGTGGTCATGACCATAAACAACCGCAATGGAATGGCGTAGGTCGGAACCTCGGTTGCACCTAGGAATTTTCCGATCACTAATGTATCGATCTGTACCGACAAAACTCCCGATATTCCAAAAGCAAAAAAAAGCAGTCCGGTTCGACAAAGTTCCTTGGTGGATTTCAGGGAAATATAGCTCCAGCCGGGTCTAAGCCAAGGCCGCCGACGACCATACAACAAACCACTGTTTAGAATCATCATAATGACGGGAACTCCGGCCAAAACGATAACGAAATACAGCAGGGTCTGTTGCGTCATCACACCCACTACCGCACCAATCAGCATACCAACCTTACCCACAGCCAACCAGAGGCTGTTGATATAATTCTCCTGATAGGCCATCTGAACTTTCTGCACAATGCTAAAAGGAAGGTTTATCAGAAAGATCAGGAAAAATACCCAAACAACCTTATGGGAAGACCCCTTGGCTTCTAGCGTTTCCAAATGAAAAAAATTATTCCAATCCATCTGTGGAAGTAATACAAGTCCGATCAAGGCAAGCATTAAGGAAATACCCATCAGCATGAAAAATCCGGACGAGACATATTCACGGGCGACCTTGCGATCATCCAGCCCATGAGCTTTCCCCAGAACATTGATTAATCCGTTGCCTAAGCCAAAATCGGCAAAAACGGTAAAGGATGCCATGGAGCTAACCGCTAACCACAACCCATATTGTTCCTGACCAAGGTGCTTAATCAGTAGAGGCACCATGGCGATCATCACAACATAGTTTACACCCTGTCCAATAAAAGCCGACGCCGAAGATATGGCGATTCGTCGATGCCGTTCATGCTCTCGCCCTTCCGCGTTCGAAGTATCAAATGGTTTTAAACGCAGAAACTTTACCGTCTGCCTTATTTTTGAGAAAATTCCCATATATGTCTAATCAAACAAGTCAGCTTCAATCTTTTCGCAAATACAGTGGTAAATCAGTATACCGACTTCCTGAATATGGGGAGTAAAACCGGAGGGGATGGCGATCAACACGTCAGCCAATTCAGTACATTTACCGCCGCCCTGCCCGGTTATAGCGATCGTTTTGAGCCCAAGCTCTTTGGCTTGCTTTAAGGCACTCACTATATTCGGCGAATTGCCCGAGGTACTTAATCCCCAAGCGACATCACCCGCAACTGCATTTGCTTGAAGTTGGCGTGCAAAAATCTGTTCGTAGCCATAGTCATTGGAAATGCAGGTCATCGTGGCGGCATCGCCAACCAAGGCCTGGGCCTTCAATCCTGGACGGTCAAACAGGAACCTTCCATTGAGCTCGCCTACAATGTGCTGGGCATCCGCGGCGGATCCGCCGTTCCCAAAAACGAACACACCGCCTTTGTTTTGATAACATTTGATAATCAGGTCGGCAGCAGCTTCGATAGCCGGGGCACACTGTGCAAGCGTCATATCCAATAGGGATTGAAGTTCGCTGATCCGTTTACTCAACAGTGATTTCATAAATTATGGACTCCATTCCAAAAGTTCTTGCCGGGTTAATGTGGCCGTTCCTAGTTTTTGAACAACGAGCGATGCGGCATAGTTGGCAAACTCGGACGCTTTTTGCAACGTTAGTCCACTAACGATTCCGAGCGTAAGACTTGCCCGAACGGTGTCCCCACACCCGCAGGGGTCGACCGCATCGACAAGCCTTCCTTCAATGCTACTCAGATCCTGACCGTCGTAAACAACCATACCATGTGCGCCCATTGTAACCATCACGTTGTCAGCACCCAGCATGTCATGCAAGGCTTTCAACCCAGGAAGAGGATCCTCTACGGAAAAGCCGGGAAACAGGTTACATGCTTCAACCAGATTGGGTGCCACGACCGTTGCATTGCGGAAATAGCACCGGTTGGACGGCTTGAAATCAACTATTACGGGAATATTCTGTTCCCGGCACATGTTTATCAGACATTGGGAATCATCTTCGGTAAAGATTCCTTTATTATAATCACTCAGAATCACTGCATCAACATGGTCCAGTTCACGACTGAACGCATCCCGAATGGTCAATGCAGTTTCCCGGTCCACCTTATGTACCTTTTCATCATCGCGCCGCAGATGATATTCATCGTCAATATACAACCGGGTTTTTACTGGCGTTGGACGCGTTTCATCACGAACCAGCACATGACCGATCCCTGCTTCGTCGCATAGCCTTTTGATCTCGAAATAATTCCCGTCGTTTCCGCAGAGACTGATCAGATGGGTTTGCACACCAAGAGATGCCAGATTGGCGGCAACATTACCGGCACCGCCAAGCACCTTTTGAACCCGATGGGCGGTGTACACCCGCGTATTCGGTTTTTCCGGTGACGGCCGACTCTGCTCGGTATAACAAAAGTCATACGCATCAAGCATGACATCGCCCACAACCAGGATTTTCTTCAGGTCAATATTCTGAAAAATTTCGTATGCGGTCATAAGGAAATAGAGTGTAGCTCACAGAGCTCCGGTTTAGGTGTTCGTTGATAAATCAGGCTAACGGTTTGAAGTGAATAGCGGGCCGATATTCAGTGATTACATTTTATGTGTTAGGTGGTTAATAAAATATTCCCGGCGGAAAATGCTACCGCCCACGGTCGATTGCCGTTTCAGGCAAAATGTTCCTTCCAAAGTCGAGATGTACAGGGATGCGTCACAGGACATTTTCTTGATATCACGTACCGGTATAAATAGACAAAATCGGCCGCGGGAGCAATGTTTTGTTCATTATATTTTGAACGGAATGAGCGTATCATTGCCACAGTTGAACCACAAAAGACACAAGCAACAAAAGACAGCTATTAGCCACCAGCTAGAAGTTTGCAGCAAACCGAAGCGAGCAAGCTCGTGGTTTTAAGTATTAACGTGATTGGGATGTGTACATACGAGAGTGCGTAAAATGGTGTTTATTCGACCGCCTGTGGCAAGCTCGCCCCTTCCTTACCGAAGAATCTCCCAATCCAAATTCTTGAGACGGGAGGGATCCATCAGCTTGCGCAGCGTGCCGGGTCAGTGAGCCTACAACCATGATTCAAACAAAGCGCACGACGAACTCCCTGAAGGAGGCAGGCCCGTACTACAACCGAATCAGCCGTCGACCCATCAAAAACCCAAGCCCCGCCAAACCCATAAGCCCTATGACGGCGGGCTCGGGGATGACTTCGACTCCCAAGCCGTCGAGGCCAATGACATGGGAGCCGGAGGTTGAAAATACGATCTCGGTATTGGCGAACACAACGACATTGGTGTCAAGCAGGTCGCTGATCTTATTGTTCAAATCATTGTAGTTGATAACGATGTCGCTCGCGCCGCCAACCGAAACGAAAAAGGTTTCGCCGAAATCGAACCGGTTGAAATCGAACCGGTTGATGCGAATGTCCTGATTAAAGGACAAGATCAGCGATTCGCCGTCCGCCGCGGCCGGCTAGCTGGAGTAGCGCGCGAGAAAATCCTTATAGGCCAATGCGATGCCTTCGCGCATTTGAATCTTCGGATCCCAACCCAGGTTCCTGAGCTTGGAAGAATCCATCAGTTTGCGCGGCGTGCCGTCGGGCCTGGAGGAGTCCCACTCGATTTTTCCTTCGTAACCAACGACGTCCTTGATGGTCTCGGCCAGCTCCTTGATGGTGATTTCCTTGCCGGAACCGACGTTGACGTGCGACTGCACGGTGCCGGTTTCATCCTCGAAGGCCACATCGGCATAGCTGATATTTTCCAGCAGGAACACACAGGCCTCGGCGAGGTCGTCACTATAAAGAAATTCGCGCAACGGCGATCCACTGCCCCAGCAGGTCACTTTATCCAAACCTTGCTCCTTGGCTTCATGGAAGCGGCGGATGAGAGCGGGCAGCACGTGCGAGTTTTCGGGGTGGTAGTTGTCGCCGGGGCCATACATATTGGTCGGCATGGCGGAGATAAAGTTGGTGCCATACTGCCGGTTGTAGGCATCGCACAGACGAATGCCGGCAATCTTGGCAATGGCATACGGCTCATTGGTTGGCTCCAGCGGGCCGGTGAGCAAATGCTCTTCCTTCATGGGCTGCGGCGCCATCTTGGGATAGATGCAGCTGGAGCCCAGGAACAGCAGCTTCTTGACACCCTGCTGCTTGGCCGCGTGGATGACGTTCATCTCGATCATCATATTTTCGTAGATAAACTGCGCCCGGTAGGTGCTGTTGGCCGCGATCCCCCCGACCTTGGCGGCAACCAGAATCACATATTCCGGTTTTTCGGCCGCAAAGAATTCATTGACGGCCTGCTGGTTGATCAGGTCCAGTTCGTCATGCGTCCGGCCCATCACATTGGAGTATCCCTTTCGCTCCAACGCGCGCCAGATTCCGGAGCCGACCAAGCCGCGGTGACCCGCGACGTAGATCCGCGCGTCGCGCGGAATAGAGGTTTGGGGTTGAGGGTTTGGGGTTTGTGGTTCCATAGTTATTTCCTTAAAGATTTAACTGAAATAGACTAAAAGCCTATTTCATACGCTGGATTATCGAGGAGTCGAAGGTCGCCATCGGTCATGATCCGGACCAGTTCCTCGAACTTGACCTGGGGTTCCCAGCCGAGCTGGCGCTTGGCCTTGGCCGGATCCCCGAGGAGTTGCTCAACTTCGCAGGGGCGGTAGTAGCGCTCGTCCATGCGGACAACCACATCGCCAGTCGCCTTGTTTTTGCCGACTTCGTCGACGCCCTCGCCTTCCCAGACGATTTCAACATCAACGTGCACGAAAGATTTTTCGATGAATTCGCGGACGGTGTGCATTTCGTTGGTGGCGACCACATAGTCGTCGGGCGTGTCCTGCTGCAGCATCATCCACATCATTTCCACATAGTCCGGGGCATAGCCCCAATCACGCAGCGCATCGATGTTGCCCATGTAGAGGCACTTTTGCAGGTCGCGCGAAATGCGGGCGACGGCCATGGTGATCTTACGGGTCACGAAGGTTTCGCCGCGGCGGGGGGATTCATGGTTGAACAGAATGCCGTTGCTCGCATGCAGGCCGTAGGACTCGCGATAGTTTTTCACGATCCAGAATCCATACTGCTTCGCCACGGCATAGGGCGAGCGCGGATAGAACGGAGTGGTTTCGGTCTGCGGAACTTCCATGACCTTGCCGTAAAGCTCCGAGGTGGATGCCTGATAAAAGCGTGCATCAATACCGGTTTCGCGAATGGCATCCAGCATGCGCAAAACACCAACCGCATCGGCCTCGGCCGTATATTCAGGAACCTCGAACGAAACTTGTACATGCGACTGGGCCGCCAGGTTGTAGATTTCCGCCGGCTCTATTTTTTCAATGAGCCGATTGAGGTTGCTTGAATCCGTCATATCGCCGTAATGAAGAAACATCTGCGGGTGCCCTTCCAGCTGGTCCTGGTAAAGGTGATCGATGCGATGGGTGTTGAACGTACTCGCCCGGCGGATGATGCCGTGAACCTCGTAGCCCTTCGCCATAAGCAGCTCGGTCAGATACGATCCATCCTGCCCGGTAATTCCTGTAATCAATGCTTTCTTCATTCTTTTCTCTCCTTGGCTATTCAAAAATCAACGCGTTCTTAAGGGCCGGTTGCGCGGCATCCTTCTCCGAGATGAGCGGGTTTGTTATTTCCGGCCATTCGATGCCGATGTCGGGATCGTTCCACATGACCCCGTATTCATCACCCTGCGTGTAGAAGTCGCTGCACTTGTACATAAAGTCAACGGTATCGCTCAACACCAGAAAGCCATGGGCAAACCCAGGCGGAACATAAAGTTGATGCCCATTTTCCTCCGACAGTCGTTCGCCAACCCATTGCCCGAAGGTGGGCGACCGGCGCCGCAAATCAACCGTTACATCGAAGACCTCGCCCCGCACAACGCTAACGAGCTTGGCTTGCGAATGCTCGAACTGATAGTGCAACCCGCGTAAAACACCCTTGGTTGAGCGCGACCAGTTGTCCTGCACAAAGCGGGCATTGATTCCGGCGGCGGCATACTGCTCAAAGTGGTAGGTCTGCTGAAAAAAGCCGCGATCATCATCAAATCGCCGGGGCTTGATTAACTTAACGTCAGGGATTGCTAGCTCAACAACTTCCATTAAAGCTCTCCCTTGGCCAAGCGGAGCAAATATTGCCCATAGTTGTTCTTTTGCATTTCCTGCCCCAACAATTCCAATTGTTCACGGTCGATATACCCCAGCCGGTAGGCAATCTCTTCAATACAGGAAATCTTAAGCCCTTGGCGCTTCTCGATCGTTTCCACATAGCTGGATGCTTCGTGCATCGCATCGTGCGTTCCTGTATCCAACCAGGCAAAGCCACGGCCTAGGTTTTGTACCCGCAACTCATCCCATTCCAGATACTGCTTGTTGACATCTGTAATCTCCAGCTCGCCGCGCGCGGAAGGCTTCAGATTTTCAGCAATCTCAACCACGCGGTTGTCGTAGAAATAGAGCCCCGGAATGGCAAAGTTGGATTTAGGCTTTTCCGGCTTCTCTTCCAAGGAGCATGCGCGGCCTTCCGCATCGAACTCAACAATGCCATAACGCTCGGGATCCATCACCTGATAGGCAAAGATCAGTGCGCCCTCCTGCCGTTGCGCGGCTGTTTTAAGCATATCCTGAAACCCATGGCCATAGAAAATATTGTCGCCGAGCACCAGTGCAACCGAATCCTCGCCAATGAAATCCTTGCCGATAACAAACGCCTGGGCCAGACCTTCCGGACGCGGTTGCTCGGCATAGGTAAACGTCATGCCGATCCTTGAACCATCGCCAAGCAGTTGTTGAAACAACGGCAGGTCTTGCGGCGTGCTAATGATCAGCACGTCGCGGATGCCCGCCAGCATCAGCGTGGACAACGGATAGTAAATCATCGGCTTGTCATAAACCGGCAGCATCTGTTTGCTGACCACTTGGGTCAACGGATAAAGCCGCGTTCCGCTACCACCTGCGAGAATAATACCTTTCATCAGACAGCTCCCTCTTTTATGCCTTACCCAAACGTTCGCCGGAATACCGACCTTCACGGATCGGCCCCCACCACCAGTCATTATCCAGATACCACTGCACCGTTTTTCGGATTCCGGTATCGAAATTTTCTTCAGCCTTCCAGCCCAGCTCCGTTTCGAGCTTGGTCGCGTCGATGGCATAGCGCATATCGTGGCCCGGGCGGTCGGCAACAAAGGTAATGAGATCGCGATAGGAACCGGACGGGCGCGGCTTGAGATCGTCGAGAATCTCGCAAATGGTTTCCACCACTTCGAGATTGGTGCGTTCGTTGCGCCCGCCCACGTTATAGGTCTCGCCCAGCGCGCCCTTTTCAACCACCGTCACCAGCGCCTTGGCATGATCCACCACGTAAAGCCAGTCGCGGATATTGTCGCCCTTGCCGTAGATCGGCAGCGTCTTTTCGTCGAGCGCATTCAGAATTACCAACGGAATCAGTTTTTCCGGAAAATGATACGGGCCATAGTTGTTCGAGCAATTGGTAATCACAACCGGCAACCCATAGGTATGGAACCAAGCCATAACCAGATGATCGCTCGACGCCTTGCTGGATGAATACGGCGAGCGCGGATCATATGGCGTGGTTTCCGTGAACAAACCTTCCGCGCCCAATGAGCCATACACTTCGTCGGTTGAAATGTGGTGAAAACGAAAACGTTCTTTGGCATCGTCCGCCAGTGCGCTCCAATAGTCCCGCGCGCATTCCAGCATGTTGTAGGTGCCCATAATGTTCGTTTCCATGAAGGCCGCCGGCCCGTCGATCGAACGATCCACATGCGATTCCGCCGCAAGATGCATCACGGCATCCGGCTGGAAGTCGGCAAACAAGGCGCTGACGGCCTCCTTATCACATATATCCGCCTGCTCAAACCGATACAGCGGGCTCGCCTCGATCTCTTTCAGCGATTCCTTGACGCCGGCATAGGTCAGCTTGTCGAGGTTCAGCACTTCAACCTGCTTGTCCTGTACCAAATAGCGGCAAACCGCCGACCCAATAAATCCGGCCCCGCCAGTCACCATCACTTTTTTCATAGAGCCTTAATCTCCTCTAATACGATCTCGCCGTTCTGGCTAACAAACTGCGCCAACTCATCCTTCCAATCTACAAAACAATTGATCCCCAGCTCTTTGGCATGGGCATTTTCCAGAATCGAATTGGCCGGACGTTGGGTCGGGGTCGGGAATTCATCGCTCGTGCAGGGAACAAAGTGGTGCGCAATGCCCAATTCGTCAAGGAAGGCACAGGCCAGATCAAACCAGGTGCAATATCCCTCGGAAGAAGCGTGAAAAATTCCCGGCGCCTGTTTTTTCGCCACCGCGCGAATTTGCCGGGCAAGCGTGTGCGACCAAGTCGGCGAACCATATTGATCGGCCACCACCTTGAATGCCTTGCCCGGATTCTGCAGCGTCAGCCGCAGCATGGTTTTCAGGAAGTTTTTGCCAGTTGCGCCATAAAGCCATGCCGTGCGCAGAACGGCATATCGCCCGGTCTGTTCGGCAATGGCCAGTTCGCCGGCCAACTTCGATTTTCCATATTCGGAAATAGGGTTCGGCTCATCGTTTTCCGGGACCGACTGGAACAGCGGTTTGTCGCCGGAAAAAACATAGTCCGTCGAAACATGCGCCAGAAAGGCGCCGTTGGCTTCGCTCCAAGCGGCCAGATGCCCCGGCACGTCGCGGTTCGCTTTCCAGCACGAAGGGTCGGTCTCGCAAGCATCGACCGCCGTGAACGCCGCGCAATTGACGATTACGTCGGGACGTACCCGATCCAGCAACTCAAAGCACTGCACCCGATCGCTCAGATCCGCCTCCGGCCGACCCACCCCAACCACATGGGGAAAGTCCTTGAAAACGTCGAGGCAGTCGGTGCCGAGCTGCCCTTTCGTGCCGGTTATGAGTATATTCTGCATCAGGTGGTGCAAGGTTCCCTCAGCGGGAAACAGTTGATTTAGCCAATAATTCCCCGGCTTTTAAGATCGCCGATCACCATGCGGGCGGACTGGCTCGGATTCAGGGCCTCGGTCGAAAGCGTGAGCTCGGCATCCTGCGGGGCTTCATAGGGGTCACTGACGCCCGTGAACTGCTGGATCTCGCCGGAGCGGGCTTTCTTGTAGAGCCCTTTCGGGTCGCGCTGCTCGCAAACTTCAATCGGGGTATCGATAAATACCTCGATGAACGATTCGTCCCCGATGACTTCGCGCGCCGCGGCGCGGTCGGAAATGTAGGGCGAAATGAAGGAGGTGATGACAATCACACCGGCATCATTCATCAACGCGGCGACTTCCGCGATGCGGCGAATGTTTTCCTTGCGGTCCTCCATCGAGAAACCAAGATCGCGGTTCAGGCCATGGCGCACATTGTCGCCATCGAGGATATAGCAGAGATGGCCCTGCTCGGTCAGTTCCTTTTCGAGCTGCTGGGCGATCGTCGACTTACCGGATCCACTCAACCCGGTCAGCCAAACGGTTGCCCCCTTTTGGCCCAGCAGTTTTTGGCGGTCTTCGGCGCTGACCAGACTTTCGCTCTTGACGATATTCTGGCTCACCGGCCCTTTTTTATGGCCCGGGCGGGAGACAATCCGGTCAACAATCATCCCCGCACCAACGGTCACATTGGTGAGGCGATCAACGATGATAAAAGCGCCGGTGGCGCGGTTGCGCTCGTATGAGTCGAATGCGATCGGACGGTGCAACGTGATGTGGCACCGGCCGATTTCATTGAGCTCCAACGCGGTGACGGATTCCCCTGCCTCAACGTTCTTGTCGCGCTTCATGGTGTTGACATCCACCTTGTAGCGGATGTCGGACAAAACGCCGGGAATCATACTGGAGGTATGCTTGACCAGATAGCTCTTGCCCGACTGGGCCGCATCTTCATGCATCCACACGACCATCGCTTCGAATTCGTTGCCGATGTGCGGAATATTCTTCACCGGAACGAGCATGTTGCCGCGGGAAACATCGATTTCATCCTCGAGCGTCACCGTGATGGCTTGCGGCGTAAAAGCCTCTTCAATCTCGCCATCCGGACCATAGATCGCCTTGATTTTCGATTGCTGGCGCGAGGGCAGGCTGGCCACTTCATCGCCGACGCGAAGTACCCCGGACGCCATCGTTCCGCTGAAACCGCGGAAGTCGAGGTTGGGCCGTAGCACATACTGAACCGGAAAACGCATATCGATCAGGTTGCGGTCGGTGGAAATGTTCACGCTTTCCAGGTGGTGAAGGAAGGTCGGTCCGTCGTACCACGTCAGGTGTTCGCTGTGCTCCACCACGTTGTCGCCCTTGAGCGCCGACATTGGAATGAAGTGGATATCGGCAAAGTTCAGCCGGGCAACGAACGCGTTGTACTCATCCTTGATCTGCTCGTATCTCTCTTCCGACCAATCCACCAAATCCATCTTGTTGACGGCCACAATCACGTGCTTGATGCCCAGCAGCGAACAGATGAAACTGTGGCGTTTGGTCTGGGTGATCACGCCATGACGCGCGTCGATCAAAATCACCGCGAGGTTGCAGTTGGAGGCGCCCGTCGCCATATTGCGCGTGTACTGCTCGTGGCCGGGGCAGTCCGCAATAATGAACTTGCGCTTGTCGGTGGAGAAATAGCGGTAAGCCACGTCGATCGTAATGCCCTGCTCCCGTTCGGCCTTCAGGCCGTCGGTCAACAGAGCCGGATCAAAATCTTCGTCGGTCGTGCCGTAGACCTTGGAGTCCTTGGCGATCTTTTCGAGCTGATCCTCGTAGATCATGTGGCTGTCGTACAGCAGGCGGCCAATCAGGGTCGACTTGCCGTCGTCCACCGACCCGCACGTCAGAAACCGCAGCAAATCTTTTGTTTCATGCCGCTGGAGGTATTTGGAAATATCCCCGCGAATCAAATCTTCTTCTTGAATTTTGTAGGTGGAAACGCTCATTAAAAATACCCGTCCTTCTTCTTGTCTTCCATGGAGGAGCTGTCGCCGTCGATGACGCGGCCCTGGCGTTCAGAGGTGGTGGTGAGCAGCATTTCCTGCACGATCTCTTCCACCGTTTCGGCCTCGGATTCGACCGCGCCGGTCAGCGGATAGCAACCCAACGTGCGGAAGCGAATCTTTTTCATCATCGGCGTTTCGCCCTCCTTCAACGGCATGCGGTCGTCGTCGATCATAATCAACACGCCATCGCGTTCGACCACGGGGCGTTCGGCGGCATAGTAGAGCGGAACGATCGGAATGTCTTCGCGCAGGAGGTAGAGCCAGATATCCAGCTCCGTCCAGTTCGACAGCGGGAAGACGCGGATCGACTCGCCCTTGTTGATTTTGGCGTTGTAGAGATTCCACAGCTCGGGGCGCTGGTTTTTCGGATCCCACTGGTGGAATTCATTGCGAAAACTGTAGACCCGCTCCTTGGCGCGGCTCTTTTCCTCATCGCGGCGCGCACCGCCGAAGGCGGCATCGAACTTATAGTGGTTGAGCGCCTGTTTCAGGCCGTCCGTCTTCATGATCTCCGTATGCTTTTCCGAGCCATGGGTGAAAGGTCCGACCTGATCCTTGCCTTCCGGATTGATCCAGACCTTGAGATCCACCTCATATTTTTCCGCCATCAGTGTGCGGAACTTGTACATTTCCCGGAACTTCCACTGCGTATCGATATGCATCAGCGGAAAGGGAATCTTGCCCGGGGCAAACGCCTTGTGCGCCAGATGCAACATGACCGACGAATCCTTGCCGATCGAATAGAGCATCACCGGATTATCGAACTCGGCGGCAACCTCCCGGATAATGTGGATGCTTTCCGCCTCCAACTGTTTCAAATGCGATAAATTGTACCCGCTCATTTCCTTCTCCAGATTGCTTTGATTTCCCTAAAGGGGAGCAGTCCTATAACCTAACAAAACTAATGTCTATAATAATTACGGATTATATTTGCGTAATCCACTTACCACAAAATAAGGGTTTAGCAGATCCGCCTTGTTGTAGGACAGGTTATTAACCTCATTACTCGTTGCAACATAGTCTGTTGCAGAAATAGATTCGTCATATTCAAACACGGACCCACCCGCCGCTGTCACCACCGCATGGGCGGCCGCGGTGTCCCATTCCATGGTCGGGGCGATGCGCGGATAGATATCTGCGCGCCCTTCCGCCACCATGCAAAGCTTCAGCGAACTTCCGCGCGAAACGAGTTCGGGGGGCCCGTATTTTTTGGCCAGTGCCGCAATGAAATCCCGCGTGTCGTCGTTGCAATGCGACTTCGATGCCACCACCTTCAGGGCCCCGGCTGGAGCGCCCGAGACCCGGCATGGGTTTGCCGATGCAAAAATCTCGTCAAAGGATTTCCCCTGGCAACCGATCGCTTTCCAAGCCCCCGGCTCCACGCCCAATGCCCCATTCGATACGCCCAGATAAAGCGTATCCTCGACCGGCACATAAACCACCCCGGCCACGGGAACCCCATTTTCCACCAGCGCAATATTCACCGTAAACTCGCCGTTCTTCTTGATGAATTCCTTGGTGCCATCGAGCGGATCAACCAACCAGTAGGTGTTCCACTGCTGGCGCTCTTCATACGTAATCGTTCCACTCTCTTCCGACAGCACCGGATACGGCGTCGCGGCCAAGGCGTGCACAATGATTTCATGCGCGGCTTTATCCGCAGCCGTCAATGGCGAATCATCGGCCTTGAATTCAACTTCGAAATCCTGCGCGTAGATTTCGAGAATGGCTGCCCCCGCCTCGACGGCGGCCTTGACTGCAATATCAATCATCAACCTTTATTCCACGGTTACGGATTTAGCCAGGTTGCGCGGCTGGTCGATGTCGCAGCCCCGCGCCACGGCGATGTGGTAGGCCAGCAACTGCAAGGCAACGGCCGTCGGCACCGGCGCGATGGCGGGCGGGCAGTCGGGCACCACGATAATGTCGTCGAATCCTTCTGCAACCTCTTCATCCCCCGCGCTCACCACCGCAATCACCGGCGCTTTGCGCGCCTTGCATTCTTCGGCATTGCCCAGGGTCTTTTCCTTGCCGGGAATATTGTTCAGCAAGGCAATAACCGGCGTACGTTCCTCCAACAGCGCAATCGGTCCGTGCTTCAGCTCGGCCGCATGGTAGCCTTCCGCATGGATATAGCTGATTTCCTTCAGCTTCAGCGCGCCCTCCATCGCAACCGGGAACAGATAGCCGCGCCCAATGAAGAATGCATTTTCCTTGTCGGCATACTTTTGGGCCACCGCCTTGATGGCATCGTTCGTGGCCAAAACCTGTTCAACCAGTTCCGGCAGGCGCTGAATCCACTCGCAAAACTCTTCCCCGGCATGGCGCGGCATGCGGCGCCCGCGCGCCAACTTCAGCGCCATCATCAACATCACGGCCACCTGGCAGGTGAACGCCTTGGTGGAAGCCACACCGATTTCGGGGCCGGCATGCAAATAGACCCCGCGGCCCGTCTCGCGCGCGATGGTGGAACCCACCACGTTGCACAATCCGGCAACGACCGCGCCTTTATGCTTGGCTTCGCGCACCGCGGCCAGCGTATCGGCGGTCTCGCCGGATTGGCTGATCGCAATCACCAGATCCTGCGGAGTAACGATCGGGTTGCGATAGCGGAACTCGGCGGCCTGCTCGACCGACGCCGGAATGCCAGCCAACTCTTCAAAGGCATATTCGCCCACCATGCCGGCATTCATCGAGGTGCCGCAACCAACCACCAGAACGCGGCTGATCTGCGCGGCATCGCGCGGTGAAAAATCGAGCCCCGAAAGAATCGCCGTGCCCATTTCAAAGTCCAGCCGCCCGCGCACGGCGTTGCGGATCGCGGCCGGCTGCTCAAATATTTCCTTGAGCATGAAGTGGGCATAGTCCCCCTTCTCGGCCGAGCCCGCATCCCAATCCATCGCCATCACTTCGCGGTTGACCGGGGAATGCTGCAGATCGAACATCTGTACGCCGTCGGCGGTAATCACCGCCATATCATAATCTTCGAGATACATGGCATCGCGCGTATGCGGAATGATCGCGGACGCATCGCTCGCAATCAAGGTTTCATCGCGACCGACGCCGATCACAATCGGGCTGCCGCAGCGCGCCGTTACCAGCTTGCCGGGTTCATGATCGGTCAGCACCACAATGCCATACGTACCCTTCACCTTCTTGAGGGCATCGCTGACCGCCCGCTCCAAATTCCCTTGGTAGCAATAGGCGATCAACTGCACGAGCACTTCGGAGTCGGTATCCGAGACACACTCGATCCCTTGCTGGGCCAGCCCCTTCTTGATTTCCTTGTAGTTCTCGATGATGCCGTTATGGACCATCGCAAACCGGCCCGAAGCATCCAGATGCGGGTGGGCATTGATTTCGTTCGGGGGGCCGTGGGTCGCCCAGCGGGTGTGGCCGATGCCGATCGTGGCCAACTTAAGCACCTCGAGGCCGGCCGTATCCACCTTTTCGCGCAGGCCCTTGATCTTGCCCTGATTCTTGACGATGCCAATGGAACCGTCGTACAAACAGGCGACGCCGGCCGAGTCATAGCCGCGATATTCCAACCGCCGCAAGCCATCCACGAGGATTTCCGACGCGTTCCGTTTTCCAACATATCCAACAATTCCACACATGGTTTCAGTTCCTAATTTTTCGAGTCCAACATCCTAAACAATACGGGGCCTATGTTTAGAAGCCAGATCCTTGATTTTAAAGCCTTCCGAAAGAATAAATTCAATATGGGCGGGCTGCCGCCCCCGGTCGATCCGCCCTATCCGGCGAAAACCTTCCATGAATTTTTCAAATGTAGGGAATATCCACACATAGGATATTCAGTAAATCACGCTATTCTTCGGCCGCCAGCGGATGGTGCGCACGGTGCTCCAGCGCATCGTCCGGCAATTCCGCCTCCACCAGCGTACCCAGCAGTTCCAGCAGCACCCCCACCCGGCCCTCCGCAGGCATCAGCTTGATCACCTTCACCTTCAGGCCGCGCATCGATCCTTCCAAAACGGTCGTTTCCTCGCCCACTTCCAGCGCCGCACCGGCATCCACCGTGCATTCCGCGTCCAAATCGGCTTTGAGCGATTCAATCACGGAGTCGGGAATCGAGACGTGGCGTCCGTTGAACATCGGGAGGGTGAGTACGCCCGGGGAATAGGAAACCGCGCGCTTCGCTTCAACCATGTCGAAGCGCGCAAAAAAGTAGCCCGGAAACATGGCTTCCTGAAACCAAACCGGCCCGCGCACGGTCTGGCGCCGGAAACGGATCTGGGGACAAAAGACATCCAGCCCATGAAGCGCCGCCAAGCTGCTGGCCGCCAGCCGCTCCTTCTTGGGCTTGCTGCGTACGCAATACCAGCGCGCGCCCGATTCAAACTGGGGGGTGGGTTCCATTCGTTAGCTACCAATCAGTTTCAGAATAAGTGGAAGTGTCTTGTTCGCCCGCCGTTGCCAGTTGTCCAGCAGATCGACTTTGTCCTGCAAGGCGTCCTTTTCGTCGCTGGGGTGCGCATCGAGCAGTTCGCGAATGCGCTCGATCCGCTCCTCCCCGCTGGCAACATGCGGCTGGATCTGTTCGCTCGCGAACCCCGAGGCCATCTTGCGCAACGAGGTCTCGGCCACATAATAGTCCTTGCGGTCGCCCGGAATATAAACCGTCCGGACCGCCCCGAACGACCGTAGAATCTTAAGCCCTTGGCTGGTTGAACCCTTGCTGATGTTGAGGCGGATCCGGCAATCGTCCATACAAAGCGGCGCCGTCGAGATAAAGAGAATCCCATACAATTCGCCGACGGAACGCGGCAGATTCAGCACATCGGCCATGCGCACAAACAACGTAATGACCTCGCTTTCGAGCTCGCCCAACCCCGCCCTGTTTTCCGCTGCGTCCTTCATGATGTTCAATTTATACTGAACAATTCGTACCATTACAACCCGGTTGTTTTCTTAATTGCGGCACCCATCCGGGCGTTTTATTAGAAAAGGTCGGCCCCCGGCTCCGCTTTATCTACAGCAAAAAAGCGAAAAAATAATACGCATTACGCGTTACGCATTACGGCTTCCCCGTTATATTCCACGTTTCAAAATACACCCGGAGAAAAATTCCATGAAACCCACCCTCATCATCATGGCCGCCGGCATGGGTAGCCGCTACGGCGGACTCAAGCAAATGGATCCCGTCGGCCCCAACGGCGAAACCCTGCTCGAATATTCCATCCACGACGCCATCGCGGCCGGCTTCGGAAAAATCGTCTTCGTCATCCGCTCCGACTTTGAAGCCGAATTCAAGGAACAGGTCGGCAGCCGCTTCGCGGACAAGATTGAAGTCCAGTATGCTTTCCAGTCTCTAGAAAACCTGCCCGCCGGCTTCAGCATCCCCGAAGGCCGCACTAAACCGTGGGGCACCGGCCAAGCCGTACTCGCCTGCAAAGAGCTCGTCCACGAACCCTTCGCCGTGCAGAACGCCGACGACTTCTACGGCGCAGAGGCCTACCAAACCATCGCCGACGAATTCGCCAAGATGTCCGAAGGCGAAAGTTGCATGGTCGGCTACCACATCCGCAACACGCTCTCGCCGCACGGCTCTGTCTCGCGCGGTATTTGCCGCACCACCGATGGGTTCCTTTCGAGCATCGTCGAGCGCACACACATCGCAAATAACGAGGCCGGAACCATTCAGTTCCACGAAGACGATCGGGTCACCAACATGACCGGCGACGAAATCTGCTCCATGAACTTTTGGGGCTTCAGCCCCTCCTTCTTCCAAACGCTGGAAGAAAAATTCATCGCCTTCCTCGAAGCCAAGGGGCAGGAGCTGAAGTCCGAGTGGTATATTCCCGATATCGTCGACGACATGATCAATAGCAACCAAACCCGCGTCAAAATGCTCAGTTCCGACGGCAAATGGTTCGGCGTCACCTATCCCGAAGACAAGCCCACCGTCGTCGCCGCCCTGCAGGCCATGCACGACCAAGGCAAATATCCCGCCCGGCTTTGGGCGTAGCCTTTCGCGCGAAATCCGGGGCAAAGGGGAGCGCTAGCGCAATCTGAACCGCGCAGCTGGGAGAAGCCATCATCCAAAAAAAAACCGGAACCCTCCGGGTCCTCAGCTCCACTGCGTGTGGAAAAATTCGCCGCGCGGCCGATCGATGCGCTCATAGGTATGCGCCCCAAAGTAGTCGCGCTGCGCCTGCAGTAGATTGGCCGGCAGCCGCTCACTGCGATAGCCGTCGAAGAACGTCAAGGCCGCACTGATGGCCGGCATGGGAATGCCCAGCTCCACCGCCTTCACCACCACGCGCCGCCATGCGGCCTGCGCGTTCACGACGGCCTCCGTGAAGAACGGATCGAGCAGTAGGTTGACCAAATCGGGATCGGCGGCGAACGCCTCCTTGATCTTGCCCAGAAAAGCCGAACGGATGATGCACCCCTCGCGCCACATCGAGGCGATGCCGCCGTTGTTGAGCTGCCAGCCATATTCCTCGGCGGCGGCGCGCATCAACTGATAGCCCTGGGCATAGGAGACAATCTTCGAGGCGTAGAGCGCCTGCCGCAAATCATCCACCAAAGCGGCCTTATCGACGTCGAAATCCACGGCCGGGCCGGAAAGCACCTTGGAAGCCTCGACCCGTTCCTCCTTCAACGCCGAGAGGCAGCGGGCAAACACCGCCTCGCCAATCAGCGTAAGCGGCTGGCCCAGATCCAGCGCGGACACCGCGGTCCATTTTCCCGTCCCTTTCTGGCCGGCGGTATCGAGAATTTTATCGACCAGCTCTTCGCCCTGCTCGTTTGTATATCCCAGAATATCGCGCGTAATTTCAATCAGGTAGGAGTCGAGTTCGCCCTCGTTCCATTCCTTGAACACCTCGTGCATTTCCTGGTTCGACATGCCCAGGCCTTCCTTCATCAGTTGATAGGCCTCGCAGATCATCTGCATGTCGCCATACTCGATCCCGTTGTGGACCATCTTGACAAAATGGCCGGCCCCGCCCTCGCCGACCCAGTCGCAGCACGGAGCACCGTCGGCCGTATGCGCGGAAATCTTCTGGAAAATCGGCTGGATGGCCTCCCAGGCCGCCGGGGCCCCACCCGGCATGAGGGCCGGGCCTTTCAGCGCGCCCTCTTCCCCGCCCGAAACACCGCTGCCGACATAGAGCAACCCGTTTTCGGCACACTCCTTCACGCGGCGTTCGGTGTCCTGCCATTGCGAATTTCCGCCGTCGATCACGATATCGCCTTCGTCGAGCAAGGGCGTCAATTCGTTGAGCACCGAATCCACCGGTGCGCCCGCCTTAATCATCAGCATGACCTTGCGCGGCCGCGCGATCGACGCCACAAAATCCTCCAGGCGGTCGGCATGCACAAAGCCTTCCGGATAGTCGGCCGCAAAGCCGTGGCGCAACGATTCGTCCCAGTCGTAGCACGAAACTTCAAAGCCCTTCGAGACCATGTTGCGGGCCAGGTTCGAACCCATCACCGCCAGGCCAATCATTCCAATATCTGTAGTATGCATCTCGTTTTCCTCTTTTAAATACCATGCCCAATCAGGCGAATTTTTCCCGGCAGGTCAAACAAAACCAATCACAAGCGCATGAACACAACGATTCGCGGGTTCTCGCCGGCCTCCTCAATCGCCCCCCGATGAACCCGCTGCGCCCGGCAAAATTAGCCTTGCGCCGCAACGCATCATCCGCCGATCCACCGAACTCCGCCGCCACAACCGCTGAAATGTTTCCGGCAGAATGGACTTGCGCCAAAGCGGGCCAAATTTATACATTCCGCCTTCTGCCACACGGAGAGATGTCTGAGTGGTTTAAGGTACCGGTCTTGCCACGTGATTCCGCAAAGCGGAAAACGTGGTCGCGTTTCAGCCCACAGGCTGATCACGCGAAAAACCGAGGAGGTGAAGCATTGTACTACGTATATGTACTTCATAGCTTTGAACACGATCGTCTTTATGTGGGTAGCAGTGCCATGCCTGATGAGCGACTAAAATCGCACAATGCAGGTAGGGTCAGGTCTACCAAGGCTTTTCGGCCATGGAAGAGGGTCTTTCTGGAAGAACATCCAGACCGGAGTGCTGCGGAAAAAAGAGAGCGGTATCTCAAGTCAGGATGGGGACGCCGGTGGCTCAAGGAACAATTTAGGAGAGATGTCTGAGTGGTTTAAGGTACCGGTCTTGAAAACCGGAGAGGCGCAAGCTTCCGGGGGTTCGAATCCCTCTCTCTCCGCCACTTTTATTTTATCCACCGATTCCACGGATTCTATGGATTTTTTATTAAAGGGATGAGAACCTAGGTTCGACGCGAGCTTGCGAGCGAGGCTGGCGCAAAGCGACGGCCCCGAAGGGCAAGCCGCAGGCGAAGCAACCCCTCTCTCTCCGCCACTTTTATAATACCTTATACGGGTGATGATTATGAAATCATCACCCGTTATTTTTTACCCTACTTACAATGGTGCTTACAATAAGTGCGGCGATGTTCGGGCATGACGCAGATATGCGTTAGCGTATCCGGAAGGTTATAGAAAGTCGCACCTCCTATCCTTCTTTGACTCAGTTTCTCTTCGCGACGTGCCTGTCAAAATGCATTGTTGATATAAAAATATGATGATGGTCTTTCTTATATAAACAGTTTAATGTAAGCGTTTTTTAAGCAATATTCTTCGCTTATTTTTCCTGTATTGGGGGTTTGTTATGCGCACGTGGTTCATGATGGTTGTACTGTTTTTGGTTTCCAATGCCTGGGCTCTGGAATGGTCCCAGATTGGAGCCGACCTTGATGGCGAGGCGGCGAATGACTGGAGCGGCCAATCGGTTTCGCTGAGTGCGGATGGCACCCGCGTGGCCATCGGGGCTCATTTAAATGACGGCAACGGATCGGATGCCGGGCAGGTGCGCATCTTTGAATATGCCGCCGGCAGCTGGACCCAGCTTGGAGCCGACCTGGACGGCGAGGCGGCGGGTGACCGGAGCGGCTCTTCGGTTTCGCTGAGTGCGGATGGCGCCCGCGTGGCCATCGGGGCTCCTAGAAATGACGGCAACGGATCGGAATCCGGCCAGGTGCGCATCTTTGAATATGCCGCCGGCAGCTGGACCC
>Ga0208879_1000782_pt1 | contig 31789 bp, 29 predicted proteins | sample Knorr_S15_td_Bot_FD_185605 | JGI IMG/M metagenome (GOLD analysis project Ga0208879, IMG submission 185605) | Marine microbial communities from Southern Atlantic Ocean transect - Knorr_S15_td_Bottom_ad_5009_LV_A (SPAdes) (version 2) | ecosystem: Environmental > Aquatic > Marine > Oceanic | place...
CTGCTCGGGCGTACACAACAGTCTTGAAGAAGACTTTTCGACCCCCGGCGGCCGGAGGAGCACCTTATGCATATCTTACTTGAACTGTATGTGTCCATCCGACAGAAGGCGGGTTCCCCCCATGTCACCCAGTAGTGTCTCCGTTGGAGGATGTCATTCCCTACGCCGAGCAGGGTGCCGTGCGTGCCCAGAACCGCCTAGGAATTCGTTACGAGTTTGAATTCACAGCGATGATTGTTTATCACGGGTACGCTGGAACGAAATGAGTGGTTAGCCCGGCAACCTCCTGCAGTGCATGCCGCATGTGTTCGTCAGTCATGCCGTCATGGATCGAGAGATCAACGATAGCCACTAAGGCCTGCATCCGGCTAAGAGGAAACGCCGAACCGGCTGAATGAGAAGGTCACGACCCACGCGACGTTGAGAAGTCCGTTCACCGGCCAAAGCCACCCGAGGCGACGGGGCAGCGGATTGGTGCGTTGCCCAGGAAGCGCCTGAAATACCGTAAACAGGAAGAGGCCGAGATAGATCATCCCCCAGATGCCGAAGACGTAGTCGGCCGGAAGAAAGTCCGAGCTATACCGGTTCGCGATCACGCCGATGGACTCCCCGCTCAGGCCTCCCGCCCCGGCGAGGCCGTTCAGCCAAAGGACCAGCGCGAAGGTGAGTATGCCCGCGATTTGACAGAAGAGATCACTCATTGCCCTGAGCCCCGATCTGCGGCCCTCGCTCACGCTACGTGATCATCGAGCTGGTTCTCATGGCGGAACGTGGAGCCCACGAACCGTACGAAGATGAAGCCGGCCTGACTGATGTTGGCAATCAGCGCCGTGACATACAACGCCGGGGCGTTGTCGATCGATAGGCCGGCGACAACCACCACGAGGCATGACTGCTCGACGACCTCGAGTATGGACACGACCGAGACCGCGAGGCGGTCAGGCTCGATCACTTCCCTCACCGGACTGTACGCACGTGCGAATGAGATGATGATGCCGTAGTCGAAAACCAGAAAGGCGACAGCTGCGAGCCTCCAAAGCAGTGAGGCTTCGACTCCGAATCCCGCTATGCCCACCGGAAGCAGCGCGGCAACGACTCCAGCGACCGCGCTCGAGATGACGAGCCTCAAGCGTAGGAGATCATGGATCGCGCCACCGAGCTGATCCGAGTTGCCGCGCAAAGCGCTGACGAGAGCGGCGAAGCCGGCGAATGCAGCGCAAATCTCTGCCAGCGAAAGTAGGGTCTCTGTGGTAGGCATATCAGTCTCCCACTCCCAGGTAGCGCCCCATACCGTATCCCGTGGCCGAAACCGCGGCGGTAACGCACGTGCCCCACAGTATGTCCACACCAGCGAGGCGGAGCGGAAAGCCCTTGAATACCGCCATCGAGGTCAGGTCGAAGGTCGAATACGCGACCAACCCGAGGACGGCACCGAGCGCGACACTACGGTGAAGCTGTCGCGCCTCAATGCCTGGAAGGACGGCGAACACAAGAATCCCCGTTACATAGATCAGGTAGAACGCCACGGCGGGACCCAAACGGAATTCGGGCCGAAGGAGGTGGCCGACCTCCTTCCGGAAGAGTCCGCCCGCCACGAGGCCGAGCCAGAGGGCCTCGGCACTGAGCAGGACACCCATGGTCCATAGATAGAGCCTGATCATGGTTGTACCGGGGCCAGCCGGAAGTGCCCCACGATCCACTCGGAGCCGTCGCGGAAGTTGAATAACTCTTCGCACGCGAGAAAGAAAAGGCGCCAGCGCTGGAACCAACGCTTCGCTTCGTCACCGTAGGCGCCGCGCAATACGGCGACGACCTCATTCTCGCGTCGCTCGATGTTCTCGCGCCAAGCCCGAGCAGTCCGCCCGTAGTGGGTGCCATCCACCGTCCAGTCCACCTCGACGGCGAGGTCGTCCTCGAAGTGGGAGAAGATGTTGAAAGAGGGCATGATGCCACCTGTGAAGAAATAGCGCCCCATCCAGTTGTCAGAGCCCTCCGACTCGTACGGGTAGGAAAATTTCTTGTGGCAAAAGACATGGACGAAAAGGCGACCGTCCGCGCGCAGCCATCCCCGAATTCTGCTCAGCAATTCGCGGTAGTTTCGCATGTGCTCGAACATCTCGACGCTTACTATGCGGTCGAACGTCTGACCGAGTGAGAGGTCGTTCATATCGGCTGTAATGACGGAGACGTTGGCCGGGGCCCGCGCCTCGATGAAATGCCGTTGCGACGCAGAGTTGGAGACGGCGGTGATACGGCTGTTTGGGAACGCCTCGGCCATATGGAGCGTCAGCGACCCCCACCCACATCCGAGTTCAAGGATGTCGTGCCCGTCTTCTAGCTGGGCCCGTTCACACGTGAGCTCGAGCATTGCCTTCTCGGCCGCGTCGAGCGTGCTCACACCCGGAGGCCAGTAGGCACCGCTGTACTTCAGACGGGTGCCGAGGGCTAGTTGGAAGAACTCAGGCGGGACTTCGTAGTGTTGTTCGTTCGCCTTGTCCGGAGTGAGTGCGAGTGGACTATCTGCCAACATGGAGGCAAAGGTGGACGCGTCCGGTCCGGTTGTGGCGTCGCGGAGACGCTGCCGCACGAGGCTGCGAACCCCCATCCTTAGGCCGGGCAGAGGAACCAGTCCTCGCTCAGCCAGCTCAATACCGAAATCGCCCATCATGGGCGCGCCTTGGGTGGCCAGGGGAAGAACACGCTTGTTGTCTCCTGATAGTCGCGATAAGCGTCGCCACGACTCCGCAGCGCCTGCTTCTCGGTGTACGGGATTCCAGTGATGCGGAAGAGGAAGACGAGCATCGCCACCGGGCCGAGCCAGGTGAGCGCCGCGCCTCCGCCAATGAGGACGTAGGCCCACCAATGGGCCCATTCGAAGAAGTAGTTTGGGTGTCGCGAGTACCGCCAAAGGCCGTCGCTGCACACCATGCCCTTGTTGACCGGGTCGGTGCGAAAACGGGCTAGTTGCGCGTCTGCGACGCTCTCGCCGGTGACCGCCACGGTCCACACGACAACACCGAGTAGCGCGAGCGGGCCGAGTTCGGCCCCCTGCATGGCGGCGAGTATGGGTAGGGAGAAGAGCACCGCGACCGCCGCCTGCCCCTGATAGAAGAGAAAGAAGACTAGAGGTGCCCGCGGACCTAGGTCGGCGCGCATCGCTTTGTACCGTCCGTCCTCCTCTGCGTGTTTTAGCACCCGGTCGGTCAGTAGGTACCAGGCGAGCCGAAACGCCCAGGCGGTTCCGAGCCCCGAGACGAGGACTCTACGCCAAACATCACCATCGCCGAACCAGGGGTAGAGTAGAGCGAGGAAGCCGAGGCCAGCCGACCATGCGACGTCGACGCTCGTCGCGTTCTTCGTCTTCAACTGACGTAGCCAGAGCGCGGAAAGAGCCACCGCCAGGATCGCCCAGCCGAGGAGGACGATAGTGGTCACGCGACTGCCTCAATTCGTCCATGCAGACGCGTATCGATCAGACCCTTGGACGCCGGTTTTGCCCACACGATCTGGACGCAACCGAGGATCGCCTCGTCAAAGCCGCCCTCGCAATAGCAGAAGTAGAAGTCCCAGAGGCGGCGGAATTGCTCATCGAAGCCAAGCGACCGGATCTGGGGCCAGTGCTCCATAAACGCGGCCCGCCAGCGACGAAGTGTCTCGGCATAGTGGGGTGTTTGATCCTCCAAGTGCACGATTCGCATATCGGTCTTTCCGGCAGCACCGCTCAGCGCGGAAACCGAAGGGATGAAGCTCCCGGGGAAGATGTACCGCTTTATGAAATCGACCTCTCGCTGCTTCGGGTCGTACCAGTCATCCCGAACGGTGATCGCCTGAATGGCTGCACGCCCGTGGGGTGCGAGGAGGTCGGCACATTTCTGGAAGTAGTCGTCGAGGAACTGGTGCCCGACCGCCTCGACCATCTCCACAGACACCAGCTTGTCGTAGGTGCCCTCGAGGTCCCGATAGTCCTCCAAGAGCACGTCGACCCGATCCGAGAGACCTGCCTCTGCGATGCGAAGCGTGGCAAGCCGATGCTGCTCGACGGAAATCGTGGTCGTCGTCACCGGGCAACCGTATGTACCGGCCGCATAGATCGCGAAGCCACCCCAGCCGGATCCGATCTCAAGCACGTGGTCGTTGGGAGAGATCTCCAGCTTCTTGCAGAGCCGGTCGTACTTCTCGATTGAAGCCTCGCGCATCGACGTCCGGTCATCGCTGAAGATCCCGCACGAGTAGGTCATCGTCTCGTCGAGGAAGGTCTGGAAAAAGTCGTTTCCCAGATCGTAGTGCGCGCGAACGTTGCGGGAACTGCCATTACGGGTGTTGCGGTTCCACACACGTAGTAATGCCAGGAAGGGCTGGCAGAGTCTGGCCCAGCCTGTCTCCAGTCCATCGAGCGCTTCGCGATTGGCCGCGAAGAGGCGCATGAGCGTCGGCAAGTCCTCAGTTATCCACTCGCCACGAACATAAGACTCCGCCGCGCCGATATGGCCGCCGAAAGCGAGTGAACGAAAGAAGTAGGGGTCGCTCACGTGAATGGTTGCCGAAGGGGCATCACCTCCACCGAAGTGGCTTGTCGTGCCGTCGTGCGTCAGCGCCAGGCGCCCGTGCTGCAATCGACTGAGGCTCATGCGGACCGCTCGTTCCGCTAAACGATCAAGAGGACTCATGCTGCTACCTGGTTTGGGGGTTTGAAGTAAGGAGCGCGCTTGAGACGCAGCTTGAGCGCCTGCCAGTAGATGCCTGAGGAGACGCGCAAGGTCATCAGCGGATAGCGGAGCAATACGGCCGCGAGAGACCTTCCTGAGATCTCCTCGCGCCGGAGTCGTAGTGTGGCGTCGAACACCTTCGTGTCCTCGTCCATGTTCTCCATGTGCACCACAAGCCCCTTGCTCGGCTCGCTGAATCGCCACGTGTATTCCTGCTCCATGGGCATGAAGGGCGAGATGTGAAAGGCTTTCGCAAAGCGATGCGGATGGCGGGCCGGTGAACCGCTTGCTTCGTCTGCCTGAAGGGCATAGACGTGCCGCTCTTTCCAGGGAGTGTTCGTGATCTCAGCGAGGATCACGTCGAGGCTCTCCCCATCCTCATGAAAGCAGTAGTAGAATGACACGGGGTTCATGGCGAAGCCGAGATAACGTAGGTGCGTGAGCATGCGGATCGGCCCCTTAGGGCGTCGTCCGGTGAGTCGCTCAGCTTCGGCCAGGACCGCGTCGCGAACGTCGGTCTCGCCTCGGCCGAGATAGTCACTCGCGCGGAACCAAGCTGGCGCGGGGGCGTTAGCGGACCAGAGCCATCGGTCGGCGAACAGTGTCGGTAGCTCCTCGAGGTCTAGGTACATCATGAAGAGCCGATAGGTGAACTCGTGTGACACCGGACCGAATCGCCGGTGTCGGACCGCTCCTTCGTAGATACAGCTCCTCACAGCCCCCCCCCGAAGCGCTTCGCGACCCTTACCGCACTCTGGACGCCGTCCTCGTGGAAGCCGAAGCCCCAATACGCGCCGCAGTAGTGCGTGTGGCCGTGGCCGCTGATCTCCTCGTGACGCTTCTGGGCAGTCATGCCCTCTAACGTGTACATCGGGTGACTCAGTTGAGTCCGGTACAGAATCGTCTCCGGATCAATCGACTCGGTATCGTTCAGGGTGACACAATACGTCGGATCCGCATCGAGTGTCTGGAGCTTGTTCATGTTGTAAGTGACGGTCGCGAGCGCTTCGGTGTCTGCACCGACCCTGTAGTTCCAGGATGCCCATGCCCGCTTGCTTCGCGGCAACACCGAGGTGTCGGTATGCAGCACCACGTCGTTCTCCTGGAAAGGGAGCGCGGCCAAGATGTCGCGCTCGGCTCGGCTCGGATGAGCCAGGACTGAGAGCGCCTGATCCGAATGGCAGGCGAAGACGACGTGGTCGAACATCTCACCGTCCACGGTGACGTGCGCATGGTGCCGCTCGACGCGGCGAACCGGGGTCGAGGTGCGGACGCGGTTCTGGAACGGGGCCACGAGGGCCTCCACATATCGTGCGGATCCACCTGCGATCACCCGCCACTCGGGCTGATCGTTGACCGTGAGCATCCCATGGTTCTCGAAGAACCGGACGAAGAACTCAGCCGGCATCTCCAGGACCCGTCCGCCAGGGATCGACCAGAGGGCCGAGCCCATGGGCATGAGGTAGTGCTCGGCTAGCCGGGGAGACAGGTCGGTCGTCTCGAGGTACTCACCGAGCGTGAGCGATGCCGCACCCTTGTGAATAGCAGGGACTGCCTCGCGATTGAAGCGAAGAATATCCCGTAGCATCCGGATATAGCCCGGGCTGAAGAGATTCCTTCGCTGAGCGAATAGTGAGGTGAGGTTGGCGCTGCTGTACTCCAGGCGCGCCCTGTCACACCGAACACCGAAGCTCATATTCGATAGCTGCGTGGCAACCCCAAGTTTACTGATCAGCTTGGTAAAGAGCGGGTAGTTCGCCTCGTTGTACACGATGAACCCCGTGTCGATGGAGCAGAGTTTCCCGCTCCGATCTTCGATCTCGATGGTGTTCACGTGACCACCGATCCGTTCCCGTGCCTCGAAGACTGTGATCTCGTGTCGGTCATGCAGCAGGTGGGCGGTGACGAGCCCCGAGACTCCCGTGCCGATGATCGCCATGCGCATGATCTGGGTCCTTGGTCCAGAGTTGACCGAGGCGGCCTGCGAACAGACCGCCTCGGCCCACCTGGGAGGGCGTATGTCGACTACTGCTTCGGGGGGAGCATGACGGAATCGATGATGTGGATGACGCCGTTGGACGCTGCCACATCGGTGGCCGAGACTTCCGCGCCCGCTACATAGACCTTGCCCATCTTTACTTCGATCGGCGCGCTGATACCGGCAACCGTCTCAGCAGTGGAAAGACCGACCACGTCCGATGCCATCACTTTTCCGGCAACCACGTGGTAGGTCAGGACGCGGATCAGGGCTTCCTTGTCCGCGAGGAGCGCCTCGACCGTGCCGGCCGGGAGCTTGGCGAATGCCGCGTCGGTCGGTGCGAATACCGTGAAGGGACCGTCTCCCTGGAGCACGTCGACGAGGTCAGCCGCCTCGAGGGCAGCTGCTAGAGTGGTGAAGGTGCCGGCCGCGACGGCGGTCTCGACGATGTTCATCTCGGCCGTCTGGCCGGCGAGTGAAGAGGGTGCTAGGGTGAGCATTGCGAGGACCGCGAGGGTCGAAAGCTTGCGAATCATTTTGGACATTCTCCGTAGAAGCGACTGTGTTGTCTAAGTATTGTCCAGCAATAGTACCTGCGAAAGCTCCATCTTGTCAACCATCTGTCAAAGTATTGTTTGACATCACTTAGACAGTGACCTAGGATTGGGTTATGAGAAAAACCGCAGAGGCAAGGCATCCGATACGCGTGGTAGCACAGAGAACCGGACTCACGCCGGCGACCATTCGGGCATGGGAGCGTCGGTACGACGCGGTCGTGCCGACGCGGTCCAAAGGAGGACAGCGGGTCTACTCCGATCTGGACGTGCAGCGCCTACATACGCTAAAGGCGCTTACCGACGCGGGGCGTGGAATCAGCATGGTGGCCCATCTCTCGCCTATGGACGCCGAAGCGCTGCTCACGGAGGACCTGTCGACACCGACCCTTCCAGGGTCCACTCGACTCATCGCGCCTCCGACTAGCGTGGACGAAGCGTACGAGTACGTCCGTGCTCTCGACGCGGAGGGACTCGAGCGATCCCTCTGGCGCGCACTCGTGACGCACGGGGCGCGGCCCTTCCTTTCCCGGGTCGCCGGTCAGTTGATGCGCCGCATCGGGGAAGGATGGGAGGGCGGCGACATCACGCCTGCGCAAGAGCACCTTGCGAGCGAGGTCATAGAGCAGCTCCTGGACCGTCTCGTGGATCGCGTCCGCTCGCTCGACGCCCCCAAGCTCATAGTGTCAACGCTTACTGGAGAGCGGCACGGGCTGGGTGCTCGGCTGGCCAGCGCCGCCGCGACCTTCGACGGCTGGAGTGTGGTGTATCTGGGGACGGACTTGCCGGTGGGAGAGGTAGCGATGGCTGCCGGGGCGCTGGGGGCGGATGCGGTCGCGATCAGCGTGGTGCGACGGATCGAAGCGGTCGCCAGCGCGCAAGCGCTAGCGGACCTTCGCCGGCGTCTCGATCCGCACGTCCTCCTCTTTGTTGGGGGCGGAGGCCTAGCCGAGATTCCCCAGTCGCTCATGCCTGCGGGAGTGATCCAGATGATCGGACTCGAGGGGTTCGCTGCGCATCGCCCCGGGCTCCAGGTTTAGTCGCGCATGAGGCTTTGGAGCCTGCACCCGTCGTATCTGGACACGAAGGGTATCGTGGCGTTGTGGCGCGAGGGTCTACTGGCCCGCGCGGTCCTGCGGGGTGCGACGAAGGGGTACCGACACCACCCGCAGCTGATCCGATTCCGTGAGCTTCGGGCTCCTGTCTCCGCTATCAACGCATACTTGTCGGCAATTGCAGACGAGGCCGACGCACGCAACTACCGCTTCGACAGGTCCCGAACTGGCCCAGTACGGGTGCGTTCGACGATCCCGGTGACAAGTGGACAGGTAGCCTTCGAGACCGGACATTTGCGGCGCAAGCTCGAGGTGCGGTCGCCGGAGAGCTGCGCTCGGCTCCCGTCGGCTGCGTTGCCGGCTATCCATCCGCTCTTCACCCTTGTCGAAGGAGAGGCGGAGCCTTGGGAAAAGGGCCAATAGGGGTGACGTGCCCACAGGACTCGGTCAAGGCGGCCACGCCCGATCCTGCGGGTCTGCCCCCGGTTCCGGTCGGTGGCTCGGGCGTTTGGGTGATTCACACCGCTTCCGAAGTGGGCTACGGCGAGGGCTTCGCCGGTAACGCGCACCGACATGTCGACAACGGTTGGCTTCCCTCGGTGAAGTTCCTGGTCGAGGAGGTGGGCATTGACGAGGTGGCGCCTCATTGCCTGAGCCTACGAGCTACCTGGCACCGGGGATCTCCCCAACCTGAGGTGGGTCCAGGATCGGGTTCCGGCGCCCGGTCATCTCCCAGCGGGTGAGCGTGATCGGAATGACGCCCGCCTCGAAGAACTCATCGAAGAAGCGGCCGATGGTGAAGTCGTCTCCGAGCTGGAGCCCGCGCTCCGCAAGAAGCTCCTCGATCTGGATCTTGCCCGTGAGGTAGCTCGTGCCGTAGCCGGGCTGGCGCAGATAAAGGTGCTGTTCGTTGCGCACCAGGTCACCGTCCGGGAGCCAGCCTCGCGGCGTCCATTCCGTGGCGTAGGCGACTGCCTCCTCCATCTCGAACTCGTTGCCATGCAGGTAGAGGCCGCTCAGCGCGCGCGCCGCACGTTGCGCCAACATGATCCAGATCAGCTCGCGCGTGCGGGGGCGGGCGTCGAAGAGGCCCGCGTGCATCATCATCTCTTCGACGCCTGTCGCGAGTCCCTCGGAGCGGGCGTCCCAAATGTTGTAGAGCGATGCCACACGGCGGATCGGGCTCGGGTGCGGGTTTTCCCGTTTGCGCGCGAGCTCGATCCAGTGATGCATGTGCGTGCGCATGGCGAGCGGGTCCCGGTACGTCACCTCGCTGAAGAAGTTGCGGACCTCGTCTGGTGCCGCCGGCGTGAACTGGCCGTTCACCGCGCGGAGCGCGGGATCCATGTACTCCTCGATGGTGTGGATCTGCTCACGCTCCAGAAACTGCATGTATTCAGTGACCGCAGCGTTGAGCTCACGGTCGTACTCCTCGGCGGAGCTGATGCGCTCGAGCTCGGGCAGATGACGGTTCCTGTTCTCCTCCAGGCGGAGTGAGGAGTGCGCCCGCGCGAGCTCGCGGCGCATGAGCACCACCTGCTCCTCCCACGAGTACGGGACGAGGTGGACGTTGCGCATGTACCACGTGTAGTTGGCCTTGCCGACGCCCGACGGTCCGGTCTTCGAGGGCGCCTGCTCCTCCAGCCAGGCGAGAAACGCGTCGGTCGCCTCTTTGGCACGGAAGATTGCGTCGTCGAGCGCTGGATCGGTGCCCGCGACACTGTCGCGGAACGCCCCCAAGTCGGCGCTTTGACCCCGGAACGAGCGAAGGCCGGCCAGCCACAGATCACGGGCGTTCCCCGTGAGGTTGGTGCGCGCCTGGTCGAGCAGCGCGGGGATCGAGCCGACTCGCGCGGCGAGCTCCGCCGCGTCTTCGGAAGAGAGCGGATAGTCGTACGCCCAGAGGTCGATCCAGCCGTGGATCACCGTGCCTTCGTGGGCCGGAACGTCGCTCTCGGCCGCGTAGATCATCACGTAGAACGCAGGATCCTGGACCCAAGGCTGCCTGACCCGGTGGTCGAAGTAGAAGCCGTCCATCTCCACCCGGACCAGGTGCCAGTCGATCTGCTCGGCGTCGGACCAGTCGTGCGGTCTCAACGCCTCCAGCCGCACCCGCCAGCGCGCGAACTCGTCGAACTGGGCCGCCATTGCATCGGCCGAATAGTCGGGGACACCGTAGACGAAGTCGGGCATCTCGAAGTCGCGCCACTGCTCGAAGAGCACCACTAGGTCGTCGTAGGTACCGGGCCCGATGTCGGGCTCCGGCGTGGTGCATGCGGTGGCCGCGGCCACCAGGAACAGGGCCGTTAGCAGGCGCTTCATGATCAGCCTTTCTAGGCCCCCGACTCGTAGCCGCGGACCGTATGGTGGATGGCCCGGTCGAAGAAGCGCACCACGAGCAGCTCGAGATCCAGCTGCTGGCGGAGTTCCAGCATGGAATCGGTACCCCGGGAGTCCACGAACTGCCAGAGGTTGCGACGCGTCAGGTCGGCCGTCCTTGGGCTCCGACACGGGCCGATCGAGTTCCCGAGCTGTCTCGATCCACTGGTCGATCACGACCTCGACGTTGGCGATCGCCTCCTGGTAGCTAGCCCCATCAGCAGCACAGCCGGCGAGCTCAGGGACCTCGGCGATGTATGTGTCGTCCTCATAGCTCCAGTAGAGGATAATCTTGTAGCGGTGCTTACTCTTCGCCATGACTCGCTAGCCTGTACTTGAGGATCAGCGCCTGACCTGCTTCACTTGGTAGGCCTTCGCCTTCGACGCCTTCGGCTGAAGGTTCAGGATCTCGGCTACGCCGACCCGGGTGAAAATGTGATGGCTGCCCCTAGTCCGTTCATCAAAGCCCAACCCTTCGAGTACTCGTCTCAGATCGCTGAAACGAATGTTTGCGTCCGCGGTGCCACGCAGTACTTCGGCAAGAGTCTTCTCAAAGGCCACCATCAACTAAGCTACTCCCTTCTACCCGAACCGTACGATGTGTTCATCGGGCGCGGGGATGGCACCGTGGGGCTGGATTTTGAGCTGAGCGTGCGGGTGTGGCGCCGTGTCGCTGCATCAGCCTGGGCTCAACGAGGCTCGCCACGCGTCGACGCAGTTATTGGCACAGTTCGGAAGCTTTCGACGGCTCGCTAGTCGGTCCTATCGAGAGTGGCTCCCGCCCGGAGCCTCCTCTGCGGGTTGCGGGTCCAAAGCGTTTCCTGCGCGGCGTAGGCGTAGGAAGGGGTCATGTCTCATGATCCAGCCACCAGCTCCTGAAATAGAGCTTCGCCCTCGAGCTTCCTGCTATCGCGGTGTCCCGCGCATTTGGGAGGAGTGCACCTTGTGTGAACAAGGAGGCAAGGGCTGCTCGACCACTTCAGCTTCTCAACGTTTTAGGCATCGCGGCTTGTCCTTGCCCCGAACCCGAGAAGCCGCATACTATAAATAGTTGGTTACTCCTGGGAGTTTGGCCCAGATGAGATCAATCGTCGTCAGCTCCGGCGTGTTGGGCCTGACACTGGTGCTCGCAGGCGAGCCTGTCGACCTGCCGACCCACCACGTGACGGTCGCTCCCGGTCTGCACGAGACTCCGCTCACGCCGGAAGTCGATCCCAACGAAGTCGTGGCCAACACCTGCGTGCGATGCCACTCGGACGCGCGCCTCCGCGGCAATTTGTCCCTGGAGGAGTTCGACATCGCGACCGCCGCGGAGAACGCGGAAGTGGTCGAGCGCATGATCCGCAAGCTCCGCGCGGGCATGATGCCTCCGCCGGGTACGAGGGCGCCCGAGGGGGACACACTGCTCCAGCTCGTCGAGGTGCTCGAGAGCACGCTCGACGCTGCGGCACAGCGGAGCCCGAACCCTGGGCGTCGGACCTTCCAGCGCCTGAATCGTCGCGAGTTCGAATACGCCATACTCGACCTCCTCGATCTGAGCATCGACGCGGGAGATTGGCTCCCGCTCGACCAAATGAGCGCGAACTTCGACAACATCGCTGACGTGCAGTCCCTCTCTCCGATGCTGCTGGAGGCCTACCTCAACGCGGCTGCCGACATCAGCCGCATGGCGGTTGGCGACCGAAACGCGCCGGCGGTCAACGTGAACTACAGGCAGTCCATTTATCAGTCGCAGCACCCTTGGGACCGAGTGGAGGGCGCGCCGTACGGCACGCGGGGCGGGCTCGTCGTCGAGCACGTCTTCCCGGCAGATGGCACGTATCAGTTCGGCATGACCTTCAGCAGCGGGCGGGGGACGCGCTTCGAAGACATCGACGTGTCGGTGGATGGCGAGCGTGTGGCACTTGTGGCCTACACGCGATCCGGTGAGGCCGCGGACGGGCGGGGCGGCGGGGCACTTTGGACAGATCCCGTCTTCGTGCGCACGGGTCAGCACAAGGTATCGGCCGCGTTCATCCGACGCTTCGAGGGTCCGTACGAAGATCTCATTCGTCCGCACGACTGGTCGCTCGCCGGCGGCGGTTCGGGCGGAGATGGGATCACGACACTGCCGCACCTCCAGGATCTGATCGTCGGTGGACCTGTCGCGCCCAAGGGGCTCTCGAACACTCCGTCTCGGGACAAGATCTTCACCTGCCGACCTACGTCGCCCCCCGAGGAGCAGCCGTGCGCCCGTGAGACCATCCAGCGGCTCGCCTCCACGGCGTACCGCCGCCCTGTGGGCGACGACGAATTGGACGGCATGATGCGCTTCTACCTCAGCGGAAGTGAGGCCGGCGGTTTCGAGCAAGGTGTTCGCAGCGCGCTCGAGGCGATTCTGGCCTCTCCGTTCTTCGTCCTCCGCCTCGAGCGGGAGCCTGACGGTCTCGCTCCGGGTGCGTCGTACAAGCTCGGGGATCTCGACCTAGCGTCGCGTCTCTCGTTCTTCCTGTGGGGCACCCCGCCGGACGACGAGCTGATTCGAATCGCCGAGGCCGGCAACCTCAACGATGTCCAGGTGCTCGATCGCCAGACCCGTCGGATGATTGCGGATCCTCGCGCCGAGGCGCTCGGCACCCGATTCGCGACTCAGTGGCTGCGGCTCCAGGACCTGTATAAAGTCCATCCGGACCCGAACTTCTTCCCGAACTTCGACGAGACTCTCGCCGACGCGATGCGCCGCGAGACCGAGATGTTCTTCAACCATCTCGTCCAGGAAAACCGGGACGCGCTCGAGCTGTTATACGGGCAGTACACTTTTGTGAACGAGCGGCTCGCGACGCACTACGGGATGAAAGGCATCGCCGGCAGCCACTTCCGGCAGGTCGCTTATACGGACGACGTTCGAAGCGGGCTCCTGGGGCACGGGAGTGTGCTCGTGCTGACGTCGCTCGCAAACCGGACCTCTCCGGTGCTACGCGGCAAATGGGTCATGGAGGTCCTGCTGGGGACGCCTCCCCCGCCCCCGCCGCCTGGAATCCCGGACCTGGAGGAGACCGAGGGCACGCGGGACGGCGTGCGCCTCACGACCCGGGAGCGCATGGAGCTGCATCGTGCGAACCCGACGTGCAACTCCTGCCACAGGTTCATGGATCCGATCGGCCTCGCTCTCGACAACTTCGACGTGACGGGGCAGTTGCGTGTGCGGGAAAACGGGATGAGACTCGACACCCGAGGCGAGTTTTACGATGGCACACCGATCTCGACGCCAAAGCAAGTCGCTGATGCTCTATTGCAGAGGCCGGTGCCGCTGATGCGGAATCTGACCGAGAACCTCATGGCTTATGCGATCGCCCGTCGGGTGCAGTACTACGATCAGCCGACGATCCGAGCGATCGTTGCCGAAGCAGAAGACGACGGCGAGTATGGTCTGGCCGACCTCATCGTAGGAGTTGTGCAAAGCGATGCGTTCCGTATGAAGCGTACCGCCAACAGTGCGGTGTCTGAGGATGCAAGGAAGTGAACGTCTATGACTCACACACGTGAGGAGTTAGCAGACGATGGAGTTCATAACCGGGAAATACATCGGACGTAGGACATTCCTGAAGGGGCTCGGCGCCAGCGTCGGCTTGCCCTATTTGGACGCGATGGTCCCCGCCGGGCGCATGAGTGGCGCCGTGGCACGAGTGGCGGAGGAGAAGACGCCGCTGATCGTGATCGAGGAGGTCCACGGACTCGCGGGCTGCAACGAATGGGGCGCGACGCAGTTCCTGTACGCGCCCGAGATCATCGGCAAGGACTTCGAGCTGTCGGACATTAACGCGCTCGCGCCACTCCGTGATTATCAGGACTACCTCACCATCGTCAGCAATACGGACTGCCGGATGGCAGAGGCCTTTGCGGCGCCGGAGATCGGTGGTGACCATTTCCGCTCGAGCGCGGTCTTCCTGACGCAGTCCCATCCAAAACAGACGCAGGGATCCGATCTCTTCGTAGGCACGTCGCTGGACCAAATCCACGCGAGGCGCTTCGGCCAGGATACGCCGCTCCCGTCTATGCAGTTCACCATTCCGAACATCGACCAGGCGGGTGGCTGCACGTACAACTACTCGTGCGCGTACACGGATTCGATCAGCTGGGCTTCACCCAGTGAGCCCATGCCGATGATCCGTGACCCGCGGGTGGCGTTCGACATGCTGTTCGGTGCCGGCGGTACGCGCGAAGAGCGGACGGCACGGCGCGAATCTCGGGCGAGCATCCTCGATTGGATTACCGGCGAGGTTGCCGCGATCCGTCGCGAGCTCGGCTCGGAGGACCGTCAGCGCATGGAGCAGTACCTCGACAACGTGCGAGAGATCGAGCGTCGCATCCAGATGGCCGAGGCACACAACTCCACAGGTGAAGAGCGCGCGATTCCGGAGGCACCTGCAGGCGTGCCGGACTCCTACAGCGAGCACATGCACCTGATGTTCGACCTCCAGGTACTGGCCATCCAGACGGACATGACGCGAGTCATCTCTTTCAAAACCGGTCGCGATGCGGAGAACAGGGTCTTCCCGGACAGCGGCTCCGATCGTCCCTTCCACCCTGCGTCGCATCACGGCGGACGCGAGGAGTCGGTCCTCGAGTTCAACAAGATCTGCCAGTATCGCGTGAGCATGCTCCCGTACCTGCTGGACAAGCTCCAGAGCACGATGGACGGCGACAAGAACCTGCTCGAGCGATCGGTCGTGATGTTCGGTTCGCCCATGGCCGATTCGAACATCCACAACCACCGTCGCTGCCCGCTCATCTTCCTGGGTAAGGGCAACGGAATTCTGGAGGGCAACCTCCACTTGAAGGCCGCGGATGGGACCCCGATGGCTAATGCGATGCTCCGCATGATGCAGGACCTGGGGCACACGGACATGGAGGGCTTCGGGGATAGCACCGGAAGCATGACGCTGAAGTCGCCGGGTAGCGCGACCGCGCAGGAGAGCCACTAAAGCGAGGTCGTGCTCGGCGGAAACCGAACGCCCAAAGCGCACACAAGGGATTGAGGATGAAAGCAGTGATACGCTCTAGCGTTTTAGGTGCTCTTTGTCTCGCTGTCCTCATCGGCGCCGGCGCGCCGGACGCTCCGGTGGCGGATGCGGCGATGAGGGGAGACGTCGACGCGGTGCGTCAGCTTCTCCGCGAGGGTGCGGACGTCAACGCAGCGCAGGGCGACGGCATGAGCGCGCTGCACTGGGCTGCCGAGCATGGCGACCCCGAGCTCACCGAGATGCTGCTCTACGCGGGTGCCACAATCGATGTGGTTACTCGTATCGGCGAGTATACGCCACTCCACATCGCGAGCAGAAATGGCGTGTCGGAGGTAGTCTCCGTCCTGCTCGCCGCCGGCGCCGACGTCGGCGCCACGACGGTTCCCGGCGGCACCACGGCGTTGCATTTGGCCGCCACTGCCGGTGACCCGTCCGTCATCGACGTACTCGTCGAGGCCGGAGCCGATGTCGACGGGCGTGAGGCCGAGTGGCAGCAGACGCCTCTGATCTTTGCGGCTGCCCGGAATCGCGTAGACGCGATCCACGCGCTTCTGGAACGGGGAGCGGATCCGAACCTCGCCGCCGAGTCCTTCGATCTGAGCGCCCAGCGCCCGATCGACCGCGCCGCAAGCAGAAGGAATGCGGATGTGCTCGCAGCGTTCACGAACGACGGCGCATGGGCGCCGACATCGGCACAGGTTCAGGCCGCCGTGCGCGCGGGGCGCCAGGTGTACGAGACGGGAATCGACGAGAATACAGAGGAAGAGGAGGAGGACGAGGACTCCCGCCGCCGGGGTGCCCCGAACATCGTCAGCAAGGGGGGACTCACGCCGCTTCTGCACGCCACGCGTCAGGGCCATCTCGAGTCGATAGCTGCACTCCTGGACGGTGAGGCCAACATCGATCAGGTGGGAGGCGGAGACGGCACATCGCCCCTTCTCATCGCGACGATCAACGGGCAGCTCGACGCGGCGATGCTTCTCTTGGAGCGGGGTGCGGACCCAAACGTCGCGTCGTCCCTCAACGGTGTCTCGCCACTTTGGGCGACGGTAAACTCGGAGTGGCAGCCCCGCACGCGCTTCCCGCAACCGCAGGAGCGCGGCCAGCAGCAAAACAGCTACCTCGAGACGATGGAGGCTCTGCTCCTGGCTGGAGCGGACGTGAACCACCGGATTACGATGCACCCCTGGTACATGGTGTACAGCGGGTGCGGGAATCGGAACTGTGGGCTGATCGACACCGACGGTTCGACCGCGTTCCTCCGTTCGGCGTACGCGACAGATGTGGACGCGATGAAGCTCCTGTACCGCTGGGGTGCCGATCCATTCCTGATGACAAAAGCACCGGAGCCTCGGCGTCGCAGGGGCGAGGACCAGCGTCAGCAAGGCATCAGTCGGATCGCCGATGCGGACGAGTTCGCAGAGCTGTCCGACTCGGCAAAGGCGTCTGTGCTACGCTCCGTCTGGACCGAGCTTCCGGACTCCGTGAAGGAAGATCTCCCCGAGTTCACCGTTACCGACACGCCTGATGCGGTTCGTGAGGATGTTCTGGCGCACGCCCAGCGACAGGACTCGGTCACGGCGGCCACGCCCGATCCTTCAGGTCTGCCCCCGGTTCCGGTCGGTGGCCCGGGCGTTTGGGCGATTCACGCCGCTTCCGGAGTGGGATACGGCGAGGGCTTCGCCGGTAACGCGCACCGACATGTCGACAACGGTTGGCTTCCCTCGGTGAAGTTCCTGGTCGAGGAGGTGGGCATTGACGTGGACGCCCGAGATCACAACGGTTACACCGCGATGCACCACGCGGCGGCTCGCGGCGACAACGAGATGATCCTGTACCTGGTGGAGAAGGGAGGGGACGTCACGGTCGTGAGTCGACGGGGGCAATCGACCGCGGACATGGCCAACGCGCCGGTGTCCAGGCTGTCGCCGATTCCCGAAACGATCGCCCTGCTCGTCAGCCTCGGTGCTGTGAACAACGACAACTGTGTGAGCTGCCAGTAGCTGGTTCAGGTCGCCGCAGGATCGCGTCCTGGGTCACCTTCCCGTCCCAGCGTCGTCGAGCGTGAACTTCTGCGCCCGGAACCCGGCCTGGACACTGTCACCGGCAGCGGCATCGACGATCCAGGGGCCTGCTGCCTCAGCCACGAAGATGTTGCCCTGCGGGTCGACGGTCAGGTTGTGCGGCCGACCGAGCTGTCCGGTGCCCGTTCCTGGACCCGCGAACTCGTCGACCTTCTCCAGATCGGAGCGCCGCAGCACGACGATCACGTGCGAGCCACCGTCGGCCACGTACAGGTACGTCTGGGCTTCGTCCGCCGAGAAGCCGACCGAGAAGGCGGCCGCGCGCGCACAGCCAGGTGTCGGTGGCTCACTCCTGGGCGGGCACATGGGCCGTAGCACGTTCTCCATCACGAATTCGCCGCTTTGCAGGAAGACCTGGATGCGGTTGTTGGCCCGGTCTGCTACGTAGATGTGGCCGTCCCGCGAGCCGGCGATGCCGTGCGGCGTCCGGAGCTGCCGTGACGGTTCCGAGGACGCGGGGTCGGGGCGGTACTCGTCATCCGGCATCTCGCCGTACGCTCCCCAATGGCGGAGGTACTCACCCGATTCACCGTCGAAGACGATGACGCGCCGGTTGCTGTAGCCGTCCGCCACGAAAACCTCATTGTCGACCGGGTCGACCCAGATCTCGGCGGGTCGTCCCATCAACTCCGTGTCGTTGCTGCCACCGGTCTCGTCGAAGCGGCCGATGGTCAGGACGTGCTCGCCCTCACGCGTGAACTTGAGCGTCAGGTTGCTCTCGCGTGCGTTGGTCCACACGAAGTCGTTGTGGTCGAGGAACAGACCGTGCACCACGCTCCAGTTCTCGTCGGGGCCGCGGGCGCTCCAGCTCTGTACCATGTTGCCATCCGGATCCCATTCGGCGATCACGCTGCGGCTCGACGTCCACACATGCCCCCTGGAGTCTGCAGCGATCCCGATGACCTGTCCCCACTCGAAGTCGGCTGGCAGGATGGGCCAGTTTGCGTCGGCCTGGAACGTCGGCACGGCGAGCGGGGCCTCGGCGGCCTCCGGGCCAGCGCACGCTGCGCCGAAAAGGAGGAGAATCACAGCGGAGCCAGACGCAAGCTGCTTGGGCGCGATCATCGATCATCACTCGTCGAGAATGGGACGCACGGGTCCACCGGTGACTCGTGGCGAGTCAAGGTACGAGGGTGGATCCAGCGCTGTCCATTTACGGTCGAATGTCCGAGAATGAGAGCACGATGCATAGACGACTGTTCCTCAGCCTAGCCGGCGCCGTGGCCATCGGCTCGACGCGACCGACGCGCAGCGCGGCCTGGTCAACAGCCCAGGCCGACCCCCGCTTCGACGCCATTTGCGATCTGGTCGAAGCGAAGATGGCTGAGTACCGCATTACTGGGGTCGCGTTCGGCCTCTCGAAGGACGGCGCATCCCAGAGGCGAGGCTTTGGCCTCACAAACGTCGATAATCCGCAGCCGATCACGCCCGATACGGTTTTCCCGATCGCCTCGATCTCGAAGACGGTGGTCGGCACAGCTCTTATGCGGCTCCACGACCAGGGCCGTCTCGACGTCGAGGCTCCCGTTCGCGACTACCTGCCGACCTTCAGGGTCGCCGATGCGTCGGCGACCCGAGACGTGCGCATCTGGCACCTCATGACGCACACCCCCGGATGGGAGGGACAGCTGTCCACGCCGGATCGAGGACCCGCGACCCTCGCCAGCTTCACGCAAGGGCTCGTCGACCTTCCGCAGCTCGCGCGGCCGGGCGAAGTGTGGGCCTACAACAACGCCGGTTGGGGCGTCGCTGGACGGGTCCTCGAAGCGGTGACCGATAGCACGATCGGGGAGGCGCTGAGCGATCTCGTGTTCAACCCGCTTGGGCTCGACCGCGCCTTCTCTCGCACAGGCGACGCGATGACGTACCGGTTCGCCGCTCCGCACCGGGAGGAGGGAGGGCGCACCCTCGTGAATCACGCGTTCCAGCTCCCGGCCAATGTGTCGGCGGGCGGCTGCGCGATGAGTCTCGACAACATGATTCAGTACCTCGAGTTCCATCTCGGCGACGGAACGACGCCGGACGGTGCGCGTCTCCTCTCGACGGCATCGCTCGTGGCGATGCGGACCGCCCGGATCCGGAAGAACAGCTCGACCGACGAGATGGGACTCGGATGGCACCTTCGCACGCTGGACGGTGTTGTGACTGCGCAGCATGGGGGAACGCTCGGTGGCCACTGCCTACACGCGCAGCTCGTCCCGGAGCGGAACCTGTGCTTCTCGATCCTGACCAATCACCGCAACGGCTGGAGGCTCAACGAGGACGTGGCTACGGTCATCCTTGGCACCTACGAGGAGCTCGCACTGGCGCCTGGTCAAATGACCGGCGGCAACCGAGGTGGAAACGAACGGATGACCTACCACGCAGAGCCCGTGACCTTGCAGCCGCCCCTCGATGAGTACGTAGGGCTCTACCAGCGGCCACCCGTCGGCGATGTGAACGTCCGCATCGAGGACGGCCGGCTCGTCGTCGGACGCGGCCAGAGGTCGTACGGTCTCGTCTTCTGGGGACGCGACATGACCTACACGACAGGCCCCGGCGCCTTCGCGGGGATGGCTGTGGAGTTCATTCGGGACGACAGCGGCGCCGTGACGTGGGTGCGCGTGAACGGGCGGATCGCTCGGAAGGAGGGACGCTAGCGGATGCGGCGGGGCCGATCGTCGGCTCAAGAAGCGCCGAGACCTTGAGAAATCGAATGAAACTCTTCAGCGCTGCAGCCTTGCTTTTCATTACCGTCGCTTGCGACTCTCAGACCTCTCAGCCGGCACCGGAGCCGACATCGGGCACACTGCCCGAGTGGGAAGTGGACCCGACGTGGCCACCGACGCTGCCCAACGACTGGATCCTGGGCGACATTAGAGGGCTCTTCGTTGATGAAAACGACCACCTCTGGGTAGTTCACATGCCGTCGAGCCTGACCCGTCAGGAGATCGGGGCCGCACAGGATCCACCGATTGCGGATTGTTGTTTTCCTGCGCCCCCGGTTCTCGAACTGGATCCCGAGGGCAACGTCTTGCAAGCCTGGGGCGGGATGGGCGGCGCTACGCGCCGCCGCGTCGCGGGTTTTCCCTCTTGGTGCTAATCGCGTCACGAGCTTGGGCCGCTCGGCTCGAACCCACGAGGGCTTTCGCCCGCCGGTATTCAAGTTCGCCGCGATTTATTGCTTGCCGTTGCGTTTGGTAGCAATCGCCTTTGGGACTGCGCTGATCAGGATCGGGCTCCCTACCGACCTCGCATCAACCCTCTCATGGGCGACGGTCTGACGATGTCTCGTCCTCTCGGCTACTGAGGAGGAAGCAACTCCAGCACGCGCTCGAAGAGCGTATTCACCGCGTTGTACTCCTCCGCCTCAAGCTTCCAGTACAGGCGGTTTCTGGCGGTCTGGACAGACCTCCGAGCCCACTCGAGCTGAGTCAAAGCCCGTCCACCCAGAACGACGAACGACGGCTCGTCGCTGGGCACATCACCGGACTCGATGCGTCCGATGAGGTGGCGCAACGAAAACGCGGTGACGTCCGCCACCCACGATCGTGGAGAAACGAATACGGCAGCATCCAGATCCGAGTAGGCCTCGCCGCCGCCCTCCACGCGCGAGACTTGAGCCCTCAACGAATGGAAGGTGGCATGTCGCGGCAACTGCTTGCGCAGCAACGGCCCGGCCAAGTACCAAGAAGAATGGTTCTGGGGGGCGAACGCCCATCCCATGTACATCCACATGACTTGGTTCTTTTCCGCGTTCTCAATCGGTTGGCCGTTCTGCATCGACTTGAAAGCGGCGTGCCCGACACCCCACCAGGCATCATGATTGCCGGAATACATGGGCTCGGTGCGCGCCGAGCGAAGCATGTGCTGTGCGATGAGGCTCGCAGTCCATCTCCGGGCCTGGAAGCAGTCGTCCGGCCGGAAGCGAGCCTTCGGAGTCGGGGCGCAGGGCGCGACCGTACTATTCGGGTTGTATGCCGCCCAGCGGAGGCTGCCAACGGCAGACCTGAGATCCTCGTCCGACCCCGTTTCTCTGTAGCGCGTGAGCGCGTGACCCGCCGCGTTCTGTGACTGCCTGAGCAACCCCTCCGGGAACGGACCGTCCGGCATCCAGTCCACGTTGCTCTCCTCGACCGACCAGCGCGGAAACGCGATCGCCACGGGTATTTGCGTCGGGTCGATCGCAAGGAGGTCGGCGGTAGTCATCCCACTCGGCCAGGCGTCGGCCCCGAACAGCCTCATCGCGAACTCGAGGTCGTCCGCGAGTACCTCACCACCCGGCTGGAAGCTCGCTTCGAACCGTCCGACCGGATCGACCATGAGCGTACGGATGTACGCGACAATGTCGTCCGCGGTCGGGGCGTCCACATGCCCGAGCGCCCGTCGCACTATGGTGGAGTCAGGAAAGGAGAAGAACGCGAGGTCGAATCCGTCCTGGGAAGCGTGACAGTTCGCGCACTCGGCGAGGAACGCTTCGTGCCCGAGAATGGCACTGACCGGGCGATCCTCTTCCGCCGGTTGCTCCGGCTCGACCAGCGAGGTCACCGGGTCGCAGGCAGAAGCGGCGCCTACGAGGATCAGGACCGCACATCGCCCGACGCTGCTCATATCCACCTCCGGAAATCGACGGAGTCCGGTCACCGAAGAAGCACACTACAGATCGCGATTGCGTTGCACAAGCCGGGCCGTGGGCTTGCGCGCTCGCCTATCACACGAGCAATAAACCGCTGTTTGGATTTGCGAAGAGCCACTGCGACCAGCGCAAGATCCTAACATTCGCGCTGGTCTCGTTTCAGGGGGTCACGTCATTGCCGAGGTGACCCATGGGGAGTCAATTGGTCACTAGGCGATGCCCCAGAACGGAGGTGGCTCGATGCTGGACTCCCGATCGATCCTGCTGGCGACGGTGCTTGCGGCGCTCGTGTGCGCGCCGGTGCCCGCGGACGCGCAGGTCGAACGCTACGACGTGGCTATCCTCGGAGGCCGCGTCGTCGATCCCGAGACCGGCTTCGACGGAGTCGCCAACGTGGGGCTCGTCGGCGATCGCATCGCAATCGTGACCTCAGACCCCATCTCCGGCGCCAGCGAGGTGGACGCTCGAGGCCTCGTCGTCGCGCCGGGGTTCATCGACCCGCTGACGTCGGTCGGTGCCGCTCGCCTGCCGAGCGCGCTCTACAAGGTGACCGACGGGGTGACGACCGTCCTCCAACTGCACGGGGGCCCCGTCGACGTTGATGCCATGTACCAGTCGATGGAATCGGAGGACGTGCTGCTCAACTACGGCACGAACGTCGGACATGCGGCGCTGCGCGGCGCAGTAGGGCTCTCCGCGGGAGATGAGGACCAGCGGGAGGTTCCGGCGAGCCCCGAACAGGTCGAGCGCATCGTGGAGCTCGCCCGCCAGGGGATCATGCAGGGGGCGCTCGGGATCGGTTTCGGGATTCAATACGTGCCCAGCACGTCAGAGGAGGAGGTTTTCAGGCTCTTTGAGCTAGGGGCACGCTACGGGGTCCCATCGCACGTGCACATCCGCTACCTAGGGCCACAGCGCCCGATCAACAGCGTGAAAGCGATCCACGAAGTGATCGCGACCGCCGCCGCCACCGGTGCCTCAGCGCACATCGCCCACGTGAACTCGACATCCCCGAAGGACATCGACCTCGTGTTGGATTTGCTCGAAGGGGCCGCCGCGCACGGAGTCGACATGTCAGCCGACGCCTACCCCTGGGAAGCGGGCTCAACCGGGCTCGAGTCGTCGGTGTTCGACGAGGGCTTCAGGGAGCGGATGTCGATCGGCTACGGGGATATCGAGCTCGTCAGCACGGGCGAGCGGCTGACGGAGGATACGTTCCGTCGCTACCGCTCCGACCAGAAGCGCGACGGAGTCATCGTCCACTTCATTCCCACGGAGACCCTACGCAAGGCGCTAACGAGCCCGATCGTGATGGTCGCGAGCGACGGCGCCATCAGCCCTGAGGGTCGTGGACACCCGCGGGGGGCTGGGACCTACGCCCGCTTCCTCCGTCAGTACGTGCGGGAGTGGGGGGACGTCACACTTGTGGAGGCGATGCGCAAGACGAGCTTCTTGGCGGCGGTCCAGCTTCAGCAGGCGTCTCCGGCGATGCGTCGGAAGGGCCGTCTCAGCGCTGGCGCCGACGCCGACATCGTAGTGTTCGATCTCGCGACGGTGCGGGAGCGGGCCACGTATCTGGAGCCGGCTCAGACGTCGGTCGGCATCGAGCACGTGTGGGTCAACGGGGTGCTCGTGGTCGACAGTGGCGAGCTGGTAGCAGGCGTCGCACCCGGACGCGCGATTAGAGGTGCCCCTCAGCGCGGAAGGTAGCGCTGGATCTTCCTTTCGGCGGTCTCGGGGAAATCATCGACGAACTCGATCCAGCGGGGCCTCTTGTAGACAGCCATGCGCGTTCGGGCCCTGACGACACTCGGTCGGGTTGGGCCACACCTCAGGATCAATTTTGAAGTGCAACGCGTGTTAAGCGCAGAGTAGTTCATAACACTCCTTTGGGGTGAGGAAGTCGAGACGTTTGCCGGGACGGTTGTTGAGCTTGTCGGCGATGCGGTTACAGTCGGCCTGGGAGAGGTGAGGCCGGTTCGATGAGGTCGGGCAGGACGCCCAGCTTGATCCACCAGACTGAGAGCTGGGACAGACGGCCCAAGGCGATGGAGGCGAAGGGCACACCGTTGTCGGTCCTAATCCGCGTAGGTAAGCCAAATTCGTGGAAGAGCCGGGTGAAGACACGCTTGGTATCGACGAACGTGGTCCCAGCGAGACCCTGACAGCCGAGCAAGTAGCGGCTGAAGCCGTCCTGGACGGTGAGCGGATAACAGTAGACGCCGTCTCGTGTCTTGAACTGACCCTTGAAGTCGGCCGACCAGACCGAGTTGGGCGCATCGAAAGGCGCGGTGGGCCTACCTGGGTGCGGCCGCTTGCGGCTCCACCGTCGCTTCTTCACCAGTCCTCGACGCACGAAGTGGCGGTGCAACGTCCGTTCGCAAGGAATGTCCTGATCGGAATAGAGCCCGACGAGCCGGGGCCGAACTTTTCGGGCACCGAGGATCTGACGTCGGCTGTAGCGGATCCGGATTACCTCTTCGATCAGGTCGGGCTCGACTGCCCCGGGGCAGTTGCCCGGCCGCTTCGAGCGGTCCTCGAGGCTCTCTGGCCCCTCGCGCTCGTAGCGGGCGATCCACTTGTAGCCCGTCTTGCGGCTAATCTCGTGGTGGCGGCAGAGCTCGGCGACTGCGAACTCACCCGACAACCACTCCATGATGAAACGTTTTCGTTCGGTCACGGGGTCGGTCTCCAACCATGGCATGGGCGCCTCCTTTCGGCGGCACCACGTTAGGGGTCGGGACTGTCACCCATGTCCTGTCAGTAAAGTGTTACCTATGTCCTGTCGGCGTACCTCCAAGCTATCTAACAAGCGATTGCTGCAGTCGCGGAAAGAGGTGAGTGGGTCCGAAGCACTCGCCTTGCGGCTCGCACTTCGGATCGGCATGCTGGCCGCGCAGCAGAATCGCGAGACGTTAGAGAGCCCAGTCTGTAGGCCGTTCGTAATTCGTCTCTAGCACGTGCTCAAGCCTTCCAGACCTCGCCGCAGAGTCGGAGCCAGTTCCCTCCGATCACTTTTTCGATCACTCGATCGTCGTGACCACGAGAGGCGAGTGCGTCCGCTATCAGCTCCATGCGCCGGTGGGAATTGAGGTCGGGCACCGTAAAGAGTACATCTGGGTCTTCGGCGGGCGCCGCGATTCCCGCTTCAATCCGTCTTGCGACGAACTCGCGGTGCTTGGACCAGTACTCGTCGGATCCGTCGATGGGCGTGATCGAAAGGTCGCTGCCAATGCCCACGTGGTCCTCTCCACACACGTTCAGAGCGTGTTCGATATGTGCTACAACATCGTCGTCGGTGGGCACCCGACCGGGTGAGAGGAACGGCATGAGATAGACCCCGATCACACCGCCACCGTCTGCCGCTGAGCGCAGCTCCTCATCGTCCTTCGAACGCGGATGCGGGGCCACGGCTGTGCATCCGGTGTGCGTGATCCCGACGGGAGCGGTGGATGCTCGGATGCCCTCGGCCGTGGTGCGCTTACCACAGTGGGAGAGGTCCACGATGCTGCCGAGCTCGTTCAGTCGCTCGACCACCTGGTGCCCATAGGCGCTGAGGCCGGCGTTCCCCGGCTCCAGGCACCCGTCGCCGACGAGATTGCGGACGTTGTAGGTCAGCTGGACGACGCGTACGCCAAGGTCGTGGAAGATCTGAACCCGCGAGAGGTCGCCCTCGTACGGTGTCGTGTCCTGAAAGCCGAGTACGATGCCGACGCGACCCGATTCCTTGGCGTCGTGAAGCTGCTCGACTGAGCGTACCATCCGGAAGACGTCTGGCCACCGCTCGACGTTTGCGAACCAGGGTGACATGCGGCGGAGCGTGGACGCGGTGTCGCCGGAGCTTACTGTGACGTTCATCGCCGTGATGCCCGATGTACGCGCGTTCTCCACCATCGTTTGATCGAGGGGCGGGTTCTCTGGGTAGTTGAAGTACCCGGGGCTGCCCAAGAAGTCGATCACCATCGCTTCGTCGTAGGCCGGCCAGCGAATGGTGTGAGGGACGGACGAGGCGTTCGAGCGACGTGCGGGCCACAGACTCTCGATCAGCGAAGGGGAGACGCCAGCCGCTGCGGCGTACCTAAGGAAATCACGGCGCGGAACCTTCATGGAGCCTCCCGGTGGGTCAGAGGCGGTCAGAGTGGGCAACAAGATCTCGGTACGCCAGGCCAAAGGGGGCCGTCCCTCTCATCATCCTTATAGGTGGCCTTGGTCTTTAGTTGACCGTTCTCGTAATAGGACTCAACCAGTCTGTCCCACTCCCCATCCTTGTAGGTGGACCTTTCTCGTAACAGACCGTTCGGGGAGTAAGCCTCATATGAGGGGACGTTCCGCCGCAATCCCGTCATGATCCCGGACTCCGCCGGGTCACCTACAATGGCAAGGTCGCTACGAGCATCGTTCCGCTTCTACTCCGGCGCGTGATGATGCGCTCGCCTAGAGCGCCTTCAAGTACGTGAGTTTCACGACGCCCGTACGCCTCAGCCACCGCTGCGCCAAGGGGTCGAGCAGATCTCCAGTCCGATACCCGGTGTCGATCACCAAGAAGAGGTCACTGCCCGGGGTGTGGATCCAGTCCACGCGGATGTTCGCCTGCAGTGTGCTCGAGACGTCGTCCCACTGCACCAAGGCATTGGCGAAAAGTTTCCGATTGACGGCTCCTCCGATATCGAGACTGAGCAGTGTCGCTGTGAAGTCTCCGTCAGCTACTGGTAAGGACACGTCGTTCCAGTTGATCGAACCGCCGAGTGTCAGGTGTGGACCGGTCTTCCACGTAGCCCCACCGGCGAGCTGGGTGCGCGTTCCCGACCAGAAGTCACCGACCGACCAGCTCACCGAGCCCGACAACGTGCGACTGTCGTTGGTTCGCGCGCTGCCCGACACGGAGCGGAAGGTATAGTCGCCGGTGGGCAGTTCACGGCCGCTGATGCGCACGGAGGCCTCCACGCGCTCGAACTGCTCGGCGAATCGCACGTTCACGGTCTCGCCGGACTCGAGGCGTAGCGACGAATTCACCCGTCGGTGATGAGACTGCTTTACGCCCTCGATGCCTGTGATGTGGTTGCCACCGAATGAAACCTCCGCAGAACGCGCCCATCCGCTCTGTTCGAACCTGGGTGTGATCCCGAACTGCCCGCCCCACCGGGCCTGGTCCGGGCGAGGAACGAAACCCAACGCGGGCGAAAAGTCCTGGCCGATGCGGGTCCTCGTGATCTCGAACATGTATCGATCGTTTCGCAGCATGAGCTCAGCCTGCGCCGCCCCTGTGCTGCCATCATGGTCTCGACGCTGTGCGTCCCAGACGTTGGCCGCCCACAAGAGCAGCGAGCTGCTGCTCCAGAAGCGGGTCGTGAAGTCGACTCCGGCCACTCGGTTGTGCCCCTGGGTAGTCTCCTGGGCCGTGGCGATCGCGCCCAGCGAGGTCCGCCCGCCCACATCCCCCCGGATGCGCGCGACCGAATTCCAGGCCGCCGGGACCAGACCGTCGCCCACGCCGGACTCCCCCGTCCGCAGACTCATCACGCCGATCGAGAACGGTCCAGCCTGGCCCGTCAGGCGCCCGCCACCGAGCACGTCACTGTCCAAGCCGACTCGCCTGCTAAAAAACACTTCGGTCTCTCGCGGCGCACCGAACTGGAAGAGGCCTGCGCGTTCCAGGAAGAATTCCCGTTTCTCGGGGAAGAAGAGACTGAAGCGGGTGAGATTGATCTGCACGTTGTCCGCTTCGACCTGTGCGAAGTCGGTGTTCAGAGTGAAATCCGCCGTGAGATTGGGCCTGATCGAGTATTTCACGTCCAATCCGACGTCGGACTCAACGTTGGTTTCCACGTCGCCGTCGAACCTCTGGCCGCCGCTGATGGCATACGGCTTCAACTCGATGTACCGGCCACGACGGATGTTCTCGAGCCCGGTCAACGTCGCATACTGCGAGACCTGCGCGTACGCAGAACGGTACTCCTGCCCCACATGAGGCCAAGAGACCCACTCGTTCTTTCGTCGGATCGAACGGTGGAAGAGAATACCCATCTCGGGCGCGGTGCCCTCGAAGCGGATCGTCGTGAACGGAATCGCCACTTCGAGTACCCACCCGTCCGGCGTGACCCGGGTCTCGGTGAAGTACACGCCGTCCCAGCTCCAGTCGTCGATGGCGAGCCGCTCGTCGGCAAAGAGTGCATCATCCTGTGTGCCCAAAGCACCGATCTCGAAGATGTACCCGTTTCGTCCGTCGTGGTACGTGTCGAGCGCGATCACGACGAGGTCGTCTTTATCGATCCTGCCACCACGCTCGAGAATGCTGCGTCGGATCAGCTCGGGTCGTGAGTCATGGAGCACCAAGCCGAAATACAGGGCGTTTTCGTCGTAAGCGATTCGAACCTCGGAGCGCTCGCTCGCCGGTGCGCCATCGATGGGATCACGTTGGCGAAAGTCCGTCACCGGCTCGATCGTCGACCAGAACGTTTCATCGAGGACGCCATCGATGTCGGGGGCCTCCGAGACCCGCACGGCCACGGCTCTCAGATCCTGGCCGGGCGGGGGTGTAACCTGACTTGCGACAGGAACGGCCGTCAGCGCCAGACCGAGCGATGCCGCGAGTGTCGTCCTATTCATCCAGCCCTTTCTCCGGTGATTCAACTTCGGGCTCGTGGCCCTGCCTGCGAACTCGGGCGGCGTAACTATAAAACGGATACAGCGCCGCGAGGTCCTCTTCCCGGGAAGCGACGAGCAACGCGGCGCTATCCCAGCTCGATCCCCAACTCCCCACCACTGCGTAGCCGGAGGAGGCCGTTGTGGAGTACCAGGCCACATTAGCGATTCATCCGATACACCCGACGGACCATGGGCTGCACGATCAGGCTCGAGAACAACTCGAGGAGTGGGGTGTCGCGGTGGCTGTGGCCGACTCCGCTACAGGCGAGCTCCCCACGGGCCGGTAATCGCGAGCGTCCACCCGTCGAGCTGCATGTTCACGAAGAAGGTGGACCCGTCTGGTGAAAAACAGGCTCCCGCGAACTCGCCGTTCCCGGTGAGGTTACGCGCGAGCTTGTAGATCTCCCCAGCCGGGGTGATCCCGATCAGATAGTCATCGCCGGTACCGTCCTCGCAGACGACGAGGTCTCCCCACGGCGCGACGGTGATGTTGTCGGCGTTTTCGATGATCGTGCCGTCGTTGGGTTCGACGAAGAGCTCGATACTGCCCGGCTGGTCGCGCTCGCCCGGCATGCCCTCCTGGGCGCTCGGGTAGTACCGCCAGATCTGCCCCTTCCTCGCCTCACCGCCGTTTGTGCACGCAATGTACACCTCCCCACGTCCATCCCGCTCACCGTAGAAGATGCCTTCGCCCCGGGCGAACCGGGCGGCTCCGGCGGCGAATCCCCGGTAGCGCAAGTCGTCGTCCGGTGCCTCTACCTCGTCGAGGTCGATCCACTCGACATCCATCGCCACTCCCGGCTCGATATCACGGCCGTCGAAGTTCCGCATGTCGAGACTCGGCTGGTCACGCACAGCCAGTGCCTGGAGTCGACCGCCACGGGCGAGTTGCCCCGGCACTTTGGGAATGAAGCGGTAGATGAGCCCGTCACTAATGTCCTCGGTCTGGTATACGATGCTGGTCGGCGGATGTACGGCGATCGCTTCATGTACGAACCGGCCCATCTCCCGAAGGGGCTCGGGGCGGACCGGCAGACCGTGGAGGCCCGCGGGGACCTCGAAGTTGTACCCGTGGTCTCGCGCGAAACGGTCGCCGCCGCGCTCGGTGTTCTCCTCGCAGCTGACCCACGATCCCCACGGCGTCGCTCCGCCGGCGCAGTTCCAGACGGTCCCCGCGAGGCTCAAGTGATGGGAGACCAGCCGCTGACCGACTGTATCGTAAAGCAGGGTGGTCGTCCCGCCGAAGGCGGGTACGCCGGAGGCCCCCCCGTCGTACAGCTGTGACGCGTCCAGTCGTGACAACAGACGTAGGTCCGCTCCGAAGGCCCCGTCGGCGGCATCCCCGTCGAGTGCCAGCTCGTGGTTACGTACGAGGAGGGTCATCCCGTCGGGACCGGGGAAGGTTCCCATTCCATCGTGCCGGGCCGGCACGAAGAACCCGTCCGACATCGTCTCGCCCTGTCGCGAGATGACGCGGTAGCTGAATCCCTCGGGGAGCGCGATGATACCGTCCGGGTCGTCGAGGAGCGGTCCGAACCACCGCCACGTGGGAATCGCAGGGGCGATGACATTCCTATTGGTACACCCGAGGCCGCCGAAACCGAGAGAGATAGCGGCCGCTGATCCGAGGAAGCCGCGACGAGACATAGTCATGTACGAAACCGAGGGGACGGGGAATCGAGAGGAGTCGAGATGACGGGAGCCCGACAATGTATCACCGCCGGGGTAGGCGCGGGGATGGCACCTGGGCTGACGGCCCCTCAATTGGGCCGTGATACTCGCTCGCATTTACGACGTGCTGCCGCTGCTCTGCCCCGCGTCTGGTGGCCCCATGAGAATCCTCTCCTTCCTCACCGACCCGCCCGTCGTCACCGCGATCCTGGTGCACCTCGAATTCCCTCACACACCTCCCCCGATCTCACCCGCTCGCGGTCCACCGAAGGGAGACTTCCTCCTCGACCAGACCCCGGCCTTCGATCCCACCGAGGCCGAGCCAGCCCCGGACCTCGTGTTCGGCCAGTCGCTGCCTGACGAGTCCGACGACTGAGGGTCTGCCCCCCGCTGTCTACCCGCACAAGCTGAGCCACCGGCCACCTCGACCCGCCCGTCGCGACATCCCACGTCCCACTCCACCCTCTGAGCCTCACCCACGCCTCGCCCGGCGACAGTTAGCAGCCCGACTCGGTCTCCTGCCACGTTTCCCGCTTCCATAGGGCGCTTGAATCGCCTATCCCTCAAGAATTGCTAAACCCTAGCGTTATTGGCTCGTCCGCCGTCTATTGAAGCGTGTAATGTGCGTACGCTCAGGTACCTTCACTGACAGGAGTAGTCTAAAATGCAGAAGCTCGAAAAAGCGGTTCTGTACAGTTCTGTGCTCGTTGCGGTTATCGCCGCTGTGGCACCGGATGTGTTCGCATACTTCCCGCTCGTTCTCGTGCTCCTTGGTCTCGCCGCGGGATTCATGCGGCCGGTGGAAGACGTGTCGGGCCGCGTAGCCATGTACGTGTTGGCAGCGATGCTGCCGGGCATCGCGGATAACCTGGACGTCGTTCCAGTGATTGGTGCCTACGCCAACGGCTTCCTGGACCAATTCGCTGTCTTTATTGCTGGTGTCGCCATTGCAAACCTTTTCACCGTTCTGGTGAAAGGGTTGCGGGATGCGTAGAGGCCTCCACGAGCCGCGCACTGGTTAAGACTGGCCAGGAACCTGGGGCATGATGGTGACTCAGCCCCCCTTTAAGTCACCATCATGCCCCGCTTTAGGCTACAG
>Ga0208879_1000783_pt1 | contig 31789 bp, 27 predicted proteins | sample Knorr_S15_td_Bot_FD_185605 | JGI IMG/M metagenome (GOLD analysis project Ga0208879, IMG submission 185605) | Marine microbial communities from Southern Atlantic Ocean transect - Knorr_S15_td_Bottom_ad_5009_LV_A (SPAdes) (version 2) | ecosystem: Environmental > Aquatic > Marine > Oceanic | place...
ACTCTGTGCATGATCAGTTCTTGCCTTCAAATTAAGTGTTTCACCCTTGTATAAAACTAGATAAAAATGGCTAGAGATTGGATTGTCCGGGATAAGATCGTACTTAAAAATAAAAAATAAAAAAAACAGTTACTTTAATAGAACCATTTTTTGTGTATCAATATAATCTCCGATTTGAATTTGGTAGAGATAAATTCCCCCACTGACGGGTTTATCTTGAGAATCGAGGCCATTCCATACGACTGGTATGTTTGTTCCCCCTTCCTGCCATGAATTAACCAGTTGTGTTATCTGTCTCCCCATCACATCATATATCATCAGGGAGACGTGTGTATTTTCAGATAAACTATAGCTTATTGTGGTTGTTGGATTGAATGGATTTGGGTAACATTGGTTCAATTGCGGGGAATTTGGAATGGTAAAGTTATATCGTGTAGAAAGTATAGCAAGTTCATCCAGGGCGATAGTAAGCTCTTCCTGAAAATTAGCAAGAAAGTCCGCATCAAGTACGGTGCCGCTCTGGGAGTATATCAAACGCATATCATAGTTAATAAGAACATGGTGCGGGGGATTTCCCTCAGTGAATAAAGATCGAATATTAAATTGAGTGTCATCAAGGATTGGATAGGTAATACCAAATGCTTCGCCCCAGGATCTGCATGAATAGTTTCTTCCCCAATTAGCCCCAACACCAACAACAGTGAGTCCCTGATCTTTGTAAAAATTATATAAGGATTCTGTAAAAGGGGCCTCAGTTCGGCTGGTGAAATTATCAGCATCAAAAATAACAAGCCAGACAATCTGAAAGATTCCTTCGTCATTCCCGCTCAAGTACTCATAGAGCGACCATTCATTACCATTTTGCGGGAAGCATTCTTCACCTGAGAAATCCTCCACAAGAGTACCAACCTCATAGGGACCAGGAAACATAATACTGAGCAGAAATAGACTGGATATCAGCGTTTTTCTCATAATATTATTCATCTAGTAAGGGAAACAACCTTATTTCCGTGAATACTTTATGAAAAAAAAACATAAAAATCCAGAAAAATATTCTTTATGTGATAAGAATCACATTTCATGTAAACATTATTGTTTTTATAGGGAAAGACGTATGTGAAAAGTGGAAGTAATACCCAGCATGTTTACCTTTGCAGGGAGTATAACCCCCCCGGAATCAATAAATTTGGAATGACTGACATTATTTTTATTGAAAAGATTAAAGATAGAAAATCCAATTTCCATGTTTGTCGACAGGAACCCCAGGTGTTTCGTAATACTGAGGTCAATCCGATGAATTGCACCCAGCCTTTCAGTATTCCTCTCTGTAGAGTCCGGGATTATTGAATAAATTAGAACGTAAGGAGATTCGTCACTTTTAAGTTTTCTTCCCTTTGGGGTATAGGGCATTCCAGAAGAATATATCCAGGATAGAGTGATATCCCAGGTTCCAGGAGACGTGATAGCGACAGTTTTGAATTCATGGGTTCGGTCATGACCAGCAAGAAATGTTTTTCCATTATTTAAGTCTGGGAATAAATGTTCTATTCTTCCAAAAGTGTAGCTAAACCAACCATGAAGGCTACCAGATTTTTTATGCAGGAACATTTCTAATCCTTTCGGATTGCTTGAACCAATAGGCAAATTATTTTTTTCATCAGGTCCTTCATCCAAAACTTTGTAAGGATCAGCAGGTTTCAACAACCGGGAGAAATCAAGCAAGTTGTTATACCTGCGCTGATAGGCACTTACACCTGCGGTCCAATAATCATTTTCATGCTGGAATCCTATATCGAATTGTTGGGAAGAAACGGGTTTCAATTGTTCATTGGATTGGATCCAGACGAATTTTTTTCCACCGATCGTAAAGTTATTACTGAAACGGTGCAAGAACTGTTTATAATAACCGGCTGATCCTTTTAAGGTAAACCCGTCTGTAAAGGCATAAGTAAAGGATGCGCGAGGTTCAATGTAATATTCACCAGTTAAGTTATAGTTGGAAACCCGGAGTCCAATTGTTGTCTCAAGAGGTTTGCCAGTATTTAATTTGTCCTGGAAATATATTGAAATTAGCTCCCCGGTTTTAGGGATGAACGGGTTATTATCTTCTGATGGTTCCAGGAAAAATTGTGTAAAAGTTCTCTTGTACATGAGTCCAAACTCAAGAGAATGGCGACTATTTAATTTGCTTGAATTATTTAATTGAATAGTGATGTCTTCGATTTGATTATTATCTTCCAATTCAGATGTGAATGTGTCTTCCGGGTTTCCTTGATCTAGCTTGTAATTGCTTTCGCTAAATGACCTGCTGTTATAATTGGACCTGCTCAAAATTATGGATGAAAAATTTATATCACTCCAAACATGGGACCAGCTTATACTTGCCCCTACATTATTCCACTTAATCCCACTCTCTATTTTAGATATGCTGCTAAAATCGGGAAACTCAAACATCCGTAAGAATTCATCTTTTCCGGAAAAGTAACTGAAGGAAAGAACATCATTATTAGTGAGCATAAGAGTAATTTTTCCATTAATGTCAGAAAAAGATAAATTGGGTGTATAGGTGGAATCGGGAATAGACATTGGAATACTATTTTCTGATCCGGCCTCATTCGTTAGAAAATCATAAATATGATCATAGAGAAAGGTTTTGTAATAGTGCGAATAGGAACCACGGTAAGCAAGAAAAAGGCTTCCCTGAGCGAAAAGAGGTTGTTCATAGGTGAATCCTGCCGTGAGTAAATTTGCGGATATATTCAGGCGTTTGTATTTAGTGCTCCCCTGCTTTCCGGTGATTTCAATGACACTGGATGTACGGCCGCCGTATTTTGCGGGGAATCCAGCTTTGTAAATTTGGATATCCTTTACAGCGTCAGAATTAACAGTGCTGAAAAAACCGTAATAATGATCAGTTTGATAGATAGGTATCCCGTCCAGAAGGATCAAGTTTTGATCCGGTGTTCCTCCGCGAACGTATAGTCCCGCAGATCCAGTATTTCCAATATGAATACCGGGCAGCAATTGCATGGATCGAAATGCATCTGTTTCCCCCAGTTTTGGTAAGGAAGCAATATGGCGGGGAGAAAAGGATATCCGCCCGGATTTAATGGGTTGATTCATAAATTCAAGGTTACCACCAATAACGGTAACCCCCTTTCCTCTGAGAACTTTGGGGTGAAGTTCAATTAAATAATATGATAGTGTATTTTCCGTTGCCGCTATGATTTTTCTAACCATTGCATAGCCTATATAAGATACTTGAAGCGTATGTTCACCTCTTGGCGCTCTCAGTAAAAAATATCCATTTTGATTGGTAATATCGCCAGTGGACGTATTCATAAAGAATACATTCGCGAAAGGAATAGATTCACCGGAAATATAATCTCGAACATAGCCATGAACTGTGTAAATTTCCTCTTCAGGATCCGGTGTGAAGATTATATACTGATTACCTATTTTTTCCCAGCTCAGATTATGCTTTGCAAGCAGGACATCCAGAGCTTCTTCTATTGTGCAGCCTGAACATTGGGCTGAGGTTTGTTTATCTTTTAGATGACGATCTTGATATACAGCTACGATGTGGTGCTGATGTATCAGGGAGTCTAGGGCAGATTTTAGAGACGAATTCTTATAGTTAAAGGATAGACTTTCATCAGGGTTTTGGGGAAATACTGTGTTGCAAACTAAAAGGAAAAAAGACAGGAATAATCCTGTTTTCAGGAGAAAAAAATTAGTAAAACGTATACCTTTTATTGTCAAATTTGTAAGATCGATTTGTTAGCGAAGAAAGCGTATGCAAGACACGGCTTAGATCTTTTGCATCAATAACTCCAGTGACGGTTATTGTTTCCAATTCATCACTTTCAAGTTCAATATTGATGTCAAATTTACGTTCAATTTCTTTGCAAACGACGCTAAGGTTTTCCCGATCAAAAATAAATTTATTGTAGATCCATCCGGGATATTCATCATATTTAATTAATTCCGGAATTCCAGGGGATTCTTTTTTATCGAATGAAATAAACTGGCCCTTTGTTAGATGAATGGGGTTGGCGCCGGTTTGTTCATTTGAAACCAGCACTATTCCTTCATTCACTGCTACTTCGATTTTATTCTCAATTGTACGTACATTAAATCGAGTTCCTATCACTTGGATAGATACATTTTCATGTTGAATGATAAAAGGATGTGATCCTGATTGCACATCAAAATATGCTTCGCCACTTAAGGTAACCAGGCGGGATTTTTCATTAAAGGATGACCGGTAAGTGAGTTCACTTTCTGCATTCAACCGAATGTTGGAGTCATCCGGCAGTGTAAAAGAAAACTGTTCACCGCGGTTCGTTATAACTGATTCAGTAGTCAGCCATAAAAAAGTGGGCTTACTAAGCAATGTGAGCATAAATACTGCCGCTATCACATATGCAAAACGCGGTTGACGTAAAAATTTCCACCCGGGATAAATCCTTGTCGGAGAAAGCTTCTGCTTCACTTCATTTCTTTCAATCAGCTGTTCCAATTCCATCCAGGAATTATTGGTATTAGGCGGTTCCGGCAATTGTATTTGGGAACTCATCTCCCAGAGTAATTTGAATTCTTTCTTTATTTTTTTGTCAAATGATTTCATTGTATTCTTAAAAATGTTCTTTTTCTGTGCATATAACGGATGAATCCACTTTGTTACTTACAGATAATTCTTCAGTATTTTCCGTAAAATTTTTAGCGCCCGATAAAGTTGATTTTCAACTGTTCGTTTTGATATATTGAGGAGATCAGCAATTTCCTGGTTTGTTTTCCCTTCATTACGGCTTAACAAAAAGATTTCAAGACATTTATCAGGTAAATGATCATTTACTGCACTCCAGATTTCTTCCTTGAACTCGCTCAATTCATGTTCTGTCTCCGGATTTATTTTATTTTTTTTATGCGTTCCAGGAATTTTGTCTTGATGCTGTAGTTTGACTTTTTGATGACGAAAATGGTCATAACAGAGATTGTTGCTTACTTTAGCAATGAGGGAAAAGAACGACTTGCTAGAATCCAAACGAGACCGGTTGTTCCAGATCCGAACAAATGTTTCTTGAACAATATCTTCTGCGATCTCTCTTTCACGAACCCGGTAAACGACGTATCGAAAAAGGATTGGCTGGTGTCTGTAATAAAGATCCTTGAAGGAAGTTTTATTGGAATTTTTTACACGTTCTAGTAATTTTTTTTCTGGAACCTGCATAGACTAATTATTTGAGTCTTATAATTGCACCAAATATTTATTTTGAAGAAGAAAACAGGTTTTTTTGAATTAAAGCTTTAAAATGTAAAATTATGTAGATTGTTAGCATAAATTTTGCTTCTTTTTTCAATTAGTGAACCTAAGAAATTTCTATAATGACTTTGTAATACAGAAAATATTCCTCATTATATTTTAGATTGGTTACAATAAATTGCACAACAAGAGTTTTTTGTAATACATTAAAACTGTTTAATAGAACAATAAGAACAGATGACAGATAATTTTCTTAGTGCCTAAATGCTTGTATTGAGTATGAACTATATTTGGAAACGTTTTGGAAAAAATAAAACAAAAAAAAAGGAAAGTGAAATCTTATTATGGGACAATCAGTTTTTAAAATTACTTTGCTGCTTATATTTATGTGTTCTTTTTCTCTTCCCCAGGAAGCGCAGGTTATTGGGGAAGGCACGACAAAAACTGGTCAAAAAGTACTGCTTTTGGATAATGGGACCTGGAAAGAAAAACCAAAAGAAATTTTTAATATTCCCATTGGAAATTCTTATTATGAAGGTCCATCAGACGCAAAAATCACAGTCATAGAATGGATGGATTATCAATGACCTTATTGTGCCAGATCTACCGGTACGGTAGAAAGAATTTTACAACAATACCCGGAAGATGTACGGGTTGTATATAAGAATTTTCCTCTTCGTTCCCACAAACAGGCTAATTTAGCCGCATTATATTCTCTGGCTGCCGGAAATCAGGGGATGTATAGTGAGATGCATAAAAAAATAATGGGTAGCTATACGGAGCTAAAGAATAACGAACATTTACCTTTGGAATTAGCCGGCGAACTTGGATTAAACATTGAGCAATTAAAAGCAGATATTAAAGATCCTGCCCTGCAAAACCAGATTAATACTGAGGTAAGTGAATTGAGGTCTACTAAACTCCGGCTTGCCGTACCAAAATTTTTAATAAATGGTGAAGAAACTAATCTCAGAGCACTTCAACAAAAGATAACAGAAATACTTGGAAAGAAAAACTAAATTGGAAATCTACTTTCAGGTATAGTTCTGTTTTGTTTGTATCCTGTACCGAATAACTTATGAATCTGGATTCGAGTTACCAAGTCGCAAAAATTATACCCAAAGTGGATTTTATATTTTGGGAAATACTGTGATTTTCTTGGGTGAAAATCTGCGACTTGAAGTCTGGTGTAAATAGGAATTAAGAAATTTTCTCTACGTTCTTCGCTTCTTTTCCTTTATCAGTTGTGGCAATCTCAAATTCTACTTTATCGTTTTCTTTGAGAGTTCGATATCCATCACCTGCTAGGGAAGAAAAATGACAGAAAATGTCATCGCCTTCTTCAGGGGTTATAAAACCATATCCTTTTGATGAGCTGAACCATTTAACGGTTCCTTGTTCACGTTCAGCCATAAATTTGACCTCTTTCTATGTAATTGTTAATATTTTTATTATTCTTTAAGAGAAAACGAATGGAACTCATTCCTGATTAGATTTGTTGACACTCCATTTAAATAGCAGTTCACCATATCTTTTTCGTTTGCATTTAAAAAATCATGGACAGAAAATATAAGATTAATTAAATGAAGACAAGAATTTTTAATATAAAAAAACCGGACATCCAAATACAAATAGTCTGTCCGGTTTTATTAAGCTGACAAGGAGGATTATAAATGTCAGTTATCGTCAGCGGCTATAGAATAATGGTCCTTTACATCGTTTGATTTCATCTCATCTTCTGCAAGGATTGATGAATCTATGATTTCTTCTTCCGCATAGGCTGTGGAATATTCTGACCCGTTCCAAATGAAGGTTTTTCCCGACCCAAGCAGAGATCGTGCTTCTGCAAATGCTTCCGGAAATGATTTTTCTTGTTCAATAATGGAAGGCGAGATTTCTTCATTTGAATTCAATTCTCCATGCCAGGGTGCAATTTCTAACTCGTCGGATTCAGGAATGAATGGTTCGGTTGTGGAATTAATGCCCACCTCTGAAAAATCATTTACTGTAATCTCTTCTGGGGAAGAGATATGCTGGTAGATGACCGATCCAGTCACAATGAGTCCCAATGCAAATGTGAACACAATCATGTTTTTGTTTTCTTTACGTTTTTGTTTCATAATGTTCGTTCCTTTCTGTTAGTGTATGTGATCAACATTTTCTATAACTTCAATAAAAATGTTTAGTTCCGGGGGATGTGAAAAAATATTTTCTTCAATAAGAAAGAAGCGACGCTTATTGTTGACCACAAGCACCTGCAGAAAGGATTATTTCTTTGGTGGGGATAAGCGTCGCTATCTCATATACAATTTACAAAGGATTCAATTTAATTGATACGAAATTTAATATTTAAGATCGGGGAGATTCTCATAAAACCGCAGTGATTCTGGATTAGCCAGGGCGTCTTTATTTAACACTTTTTCTCCATGAATGATATTCTTGACTGCAATTTCAACTTTCTTCCCATTGATTGTGTAAGGGATATCCTCAATTTTTAATATCTTATTCGGGATGTGCCGGGGAGAGCATTCATTCCGTATTTCCTGCTTCATTTTTTGAATGAATTCATCACTCAGGGAAGACCCTTGAGTCAATTTTATAAAAAGGATTACCCTCTCATCGTCTTCCCATTTTTGTCCGATGACAAGACTGTCCTTGACTTCTAAAAATTTTTCTACAACGCGGTATATCTCAGTAGTTCCGATTCGAACTCCACCAGGGTTCAAAGTAGCATCACTTCTGCCAAAAATTTTCACACCCCCATGGTCATTTATCATGATATAATCACCGTGATGCCAGATTTTTGGAAACGTACTGAAGTATGCATTGTGATATTTTTTACCCTTGGGGTCATTCCAGAAATAAATGGGCATGGAGGGAAAAGCTGCGGTACAGACTAATTCCCCTTTTTCGTTCGTGATTTTGTGTCCATTCGAATCAAACGATTTTACATCCATCCCCAATCCACGGCATTGTAATTCCCCGCGGTACACAGGCAAAATTGGGTTTCCCAATGCGAAGCAGGAAATGATATCCGTTCCACCGGAGATTGAGGAGAGTTGTACATTGTCTTTAATGTGTTCATAAACATAATCATAATTTTCTTCCAGCAATGGTGATCCTGTGGAAAGAATTGCTCTTAATCTGTTCAGATCACAATTTTCTTTTGGTCGAACTCCCATGGATTGGCAGGCGGCAATAAACTTAGCGCTGGTTCCAAATATCGTGATTTTTAGATCTTGTACCATATTCCACATTGCTCCAGAATCAGGATGGAATGGTGACCCATCGTACAACACGACTGTTGCACCAACTGCCAGCGAAGACACCAGCCAGTTCCACATCATCCATCCGCAGGTTGTGAAATAGAATATGGTATCATCCCTTGTGAGATTTGTATGCAGACGCAATTCCTTTACATGTTGAATCAGAGTCCCACCTGCTCCGTGTACGATAGATTTTGGGAGCCCCGTTGTTCCGGATGAGTACATGATATACAGCGGGTGATTAAATGGTAATTGTTCAAACGCTATTTCCGGGACCGAATCTGAGGTAAGAAAATCGCCATATATAATTCCATTTTGAATGGAAGAAATGTCGAGATCTTCCCCGGTAAAAGGAATAATTACAACGCTTTTGATACTTGGCAGGGCTTTTAAAATACCTTTCAGTTTTTCCAGCGAATCAAACCGCTTCCCGTTGTAGAAATAACCGTCTGTAGCAAACAGGACTTTCGGTTCAATCTGAGCAAACCTGTCCAGGACGCCCTTAATCCCAAAATCGGGGGAAGAGGAACTCCAGATTGCTCCGATGGAAGCAGTCGCCAGCATTGCGATGACAGTTTCGGGAATGTTTGGGATAAATCCGGCAACCCGATCTCCTTTTTTTATTCCCATGTTTCGTAATGCATTTGCCGTTTTTTTCACTTCTTCATTTAGGTCATGGTAGGTAATAATGCGGGTTTTTTGATTTTCTCCTTTAAAGATAATTGCCGCTTTGGAATCGTTAAACCGCAGTAAGTTTTCAGCATAATTTAACTGAATGCCGGAGAACCATTTCGCGCCCGGCATTTTTGAAGTATCATCTACAATTTGCGAATAAGATGCAGAGCTTTTCACTTCACTAAATTTCCAGATGGATTCCCAAAATGACGGGATATCTTTTATGGACCAGGAATATAAATCATCATAATTTTTCAGTGAGAGATTACTGGATAAGTTTACATAGTTCATAAACCTTGTCATTTGTGATTGATCAATTTGTTTTTGTGATGGAGTCCAGATTGGTTGTTTCATAATCAGGTTTTGCAAAGAATTAGAGAAAAATAAGACAATTCATTGTTCTGAAATCTAATTAAATTTACAGCTAATTATTTTGGAAAAATTATATTTATGAAAATTGCATTTCTTACTGCCGGTGGGATTGCCCCCTGCCTGTCAGCATCAATTGGAGCATTGGTTGAAAACTATAATAAAGTTGAGCCTGAAGCGGGACTGATTGGATATTTGAATGGTTACAGGGGACTTCTTCTTGGGAAAAAGATTGATTTCCCTGCTTCCGTAAAAGAAAATGTACATATATTATTTCGTTTTGGAGGAAGTCCCATCGGGAACAGCCGGGTGAAGCTGGCCAATATAGAGGATTGCATCAAACACGGTTACATTCAGGAGGGTGAGGATCCCTTGGAAGTCGCCGCAAAACAATTGGTTCAAGACAAAGTGGATATTTTGCACACCATTGGAGGGGATGATACGAATACCGCCGCCGCGGACTTAGTAGAATTTTTCGCGAACTCTGGACATAATCTCACTGTGGTAGGTTTACCCAAAACAGTTGATAATGATATTTTCCCCATCTCCCAGACATTAGGTGCATGGACAGCGGCGGAACAGGGAGCCATTTTTTTTGAAAATATTGCCAATGAAAATACCACCAGCACGAGACAATTGTTAATCCATGAAGTTATGGGACGCCATTGTGGATGGCTCACCGCGGCGACAGCCCAGGCCTACCAAAGCCGACTTGATGCAAAAGAGTTTTTACCGGAATTGCTCATTGACAAAAAACGGTGGGATATTGATGCCATTTATATCCCGGAACTGGCAATTGATTTTGAGCAGGAAGTGGAGCGTCTTAAAAAGAGAATGGATGAAAAAGATGGTGTAAATATTTTTCTCAGTGAAGGCGCCGGGATTGAATCAATCGTGAAAGAAATGGAGAGCGAAGGAAAAGAAATTCCAAGGGACGCATTCGGTCACCTCCGTCTGGATGAAATAAATCCCGGTCAGTGGCTTGCATCCCGATTTTCTGAGCGATTGGGAGCAAAGAAAACGCTTGTCCAGAAAAGCGGATATTTTGCAAGGTCTGCAGCGCCAAATGAGAAAGATTTGACCCTCATTAAACAATCAGCATATCGCGCTGTGGAAGCAGCCTTAGAAAGCAAAAGCGGTGTGGTGGGAATGGATCAGGAAAAAGAAAACGAAATTTCACTGATTGATTTTAAAAGAATCAAAGGAGGTAAACAATTTGATGTGCATATCCCCTGGTTTACAGATTTGCTGAACCAGGTTGGACAGCCAATTTGAAACTGAGAAAGATTTCAACAAAACAATTAAGGTAGGGAAAAAACATGGATAGAACTCAATTAATTGAAACAGCCCAGGCAATTGTCGCTGACGGCAAAGGAATTTTAGCAGCAGATGAAAGCACGCCAACTATCGGGAAACACTTTGCTTCAATTGGTGCTGAAAGTACGGAGGAAAAACGGGCTGAATATCGCGGTCTGTTATTTGAAACAGAAGGAATGGAAGAATATATCAGCGGTGTCATCATGTACGATGAAACCATCAGGCAGTCTACCTTAGATGGGGGAGTTCCATTTCCAAAATTGCTTTCGGAAAAAGGAGTTTTGCCCGGGATAAAAGTTGATACGGGCGCTAAACCATTAGCGGGACATTCTGAGGAAAAAGTGACGGAAGGATTGGATGGATTGCGGGAACGCCTGGAAGAGTATTATGATCTTGGCGCACGTTTTGCAAAATGGCGCGCAGTCATTACCATTGGTGAAGGCATTCCCAGCCGTGCCTGCCTGGAAGTAAATGCCCATGCCCTTGCACGCTATGCCGCCCTTTGCCAGGAAGCCGGTATAGTTCCAATCGTTGAACCGGAAGTATTGATGGATGGAAACCATTCCCTGGACACTTGTTTTGAGGAAACGGAAGAAACGCTTTCAATCATTTTTCATGAATTATTTAAACAGGGAGTCATGCTGGAGGGAATGATTTTGAAGCCGAACATGGTCATTTCCGCATTGGACTGCCCTGAGCAGGCTTCCGTGAAAGAAGTAGCAGACGCAACTGTTGAGTGCTTCCTGCGGGTTGTCCCCTCTGCGGTACCGGGAACCTGTTTTCTCTCCGGCGGGCAGAGTGAGTTGGCTGCCACACAGCACCTCAACGCAATGAATGCAATGAACGATATCCTACCATGGAAGTTGAGTTTTTCTTACGGTCGTGCTCTCCAGGCGGCAGCGTTGAATGCCTGGGGTGGGAAATCCGAAAATATTTCTGATGCTCAAAAAGCGTTTTACCACAGGGCAAAATGCAACAGAGCTGCAGCAAAGGGACAGTATAATAATGAAATGGAATATCAGGTTTAAATTATGGATGCAAATAAATTATGAGAAGTTATAAATGTTAACAAGAACAAGAATGCTTAATGTTATGTTTTCTGTTATTTCCCTATCTACGATGGGAATTGGTCAGAATTTTTCTGCAAGTTTGAATGTTGTAGGCGGATTAGGTGAATATGACCTGACAGTTGGTTTTTCACCGGGTGCAACCGATGGGTACGATCAGGGGATAGATGCTTATGCACCTCCAGCACCACCACCTCCGGCATTTGATGCTGCGCTGGGTTGGGGGGGAGAACGTTATTATACCCAAATTGTAAATGGATCTTCTGATGATTTAGTGGAGCATGAATGGGAAATCCAACTTGCATATCCCCCAGAAAATTTGATAAATCTTACCTGGAATAATTCTGGGTGGAACTCTATAGGAACATTTATTCTCCAGGATGCTTTTGATGGTGCTCTAGGTATTGACATTGATATGACAGAAAGTACCAGTTTAACATTAACCGATCCTGCTTTCAACATATTAAAATTAAAAGTTACACCTGCAGAGGGGCCCCCGTATTATGGATGTACTGATGAATCAGCAATTAACTACAATCCATATGCTAGTATTAATGATGGATCGTGCTATCATGGTGTTGTAACCGATGTTGATGGTAATGAATATCAGGCTGTCCAGATAGGTGATCAATTATGGATGAAAGAGAATCTGAAAGTGACCCATTACCGTAATGGTGATAATATACCCAATATTACCAACAATGGTGAATGGGGTGGAGATACAACGGGAGCGTATGGGGATTATAATAATAATCCTCTTAATTCGGGAATTTACGGCAGACTTTATAACTGGTATGCAGTAGTAGATGAAAGAGCAATTGCTCCCGATGGTTGGCACGTTCCAACTAATGATGAATGGGAAACGCTGATAGATTTTCTGGGAGGTCAAAGCATAGCAGGGGGGCAATTAAAATCAACCGGAACCACGGATGAGGAAACGGGCTTATGGAAAGCACCCAATGAGGGAGCCACGAATGAAAGCGGATTTACAGGACTCCCCGGGGGATATAGAGATAACGATACAGGTGGTTATGAAGATGTGAGCGTCACCGGTTCTTTTTGGACATCAACTGAACTCCACTCATCAGCATCATATCAATGGAGCCTTTATCACGATTGGGAAGGAGCCAACGGCAGCGCATGGCACAATACCCATGGATATTCAGTCCGGTGTGTTATGAATGAGCCTCCAGAACCTTCAATAATAAATATTTATGATATTCCTGATGATCAGGGTGGCTGGGTTAAAATTGTTTTTGAACAATCTTCCTTTGATACAGACACACTTAGATCAACTGAACTATACACCGTTGAACGAAGGGATGGTTCTGAATGGGTTTCCTTGCACTCTATTCTTGCATACGGACTAAGCAGTTACACAACTGAAGCCAGGACTTTGCAGGATTCATCTTCAGCGACTGATGGAATGACAGTCTACCGGATTATTGCCGGAATGGATGAGGGAAATTTCGCAAGTGAGCCTGACAGTGGATATTCAGTAGATAACATAGCACCTGAGGCGCCAACGGGCCTGACAGCAGATGGCAACGGACAGGATGGAATTGATTTGAGTTGGGGCGAATCTGAAGCATTAGATTTTGATTACTTCAGAATCTATCGTGATATAACCCAGGGATTCATTCCAACTACCCCCTTGGTTGAGATTGTAGAAGCAATTTATTCTGATACAGATGCTGATCTTCAAAATACGTATTATTACAGGATTTCCTCAGTAGATACGCATGACAATGAGAGCGAATTTTCCGATGAAGTTAGTTCATTTGTATTATCAATTGGTGGAATGCCGTTCCCACTTGAATTTGTGCTCCAACAAAATTATCCCAATCCGTTCAACCCAATCACTACCCTTCGCTATGACCTGCCATTCCAGGCTTTCGTCACTCTCACTATTTATGATTTATCAGGGAAGGAAATAACGAAGTTGGTACATGCAACCCAGGAACCGGGATTCAAGTCGGTTCAATGGAATTCTACAGATATTCAAGGCAAACTTGTAAGCGCTGGAATTTACCTTTACCAGATTCGTTCTGGTGATTTCATCCAAACCAAGAAGATGGTGCTGTTGAAATAGATTATCCTGTCATTCCCAACTTGATTGGCCTGTCCGCCGCAGGCAGGGAATCCAGTTAATAAACAATGTAGAAAACAAACTGTGTATTGTGATACATAGACTTCTTCTGGATACCCGTTTTCACGGGTATGGCAAGGGTGGTTGAACCAATTTCAGATACAATGCAAGTAAAATTGTAAAATAGATTTATTCTGCTTTCTTTCCCCACGATTTGAAAGGATTTTGGATCAGAGTTGCATTGTAATAACGGGGATCCCCGGTGACTTCTTCCCCGATCCATTCCGGGAGAATTACTGCTTCAGTTTCTGATTCCAGTTCCACTTCTGCCAATAATAATCCCCCGTTTTCTCCCTTGAATTCATCCACGTCCCAGCGGTGTCCCTGGTCATCAATTTTATAACGAATTTTCTTAATGGACTTGTGAGGACATAAACGCAGGAGTTTTTCCGCATCTTTTACAGGGATTTCATACTGGTATTCCTCGCGGGTTAACCCGGTCCCTGAAGATTTCACTGTAAGGGTTGCTTCTATTCCTTTGATTCGTACCCGCACGACAGATTGGTCCGTGATGGAGAGGTAGTTCTGGCGGTACAAAACCCCCTTAACTTTTGGATTCCAATTATCTCGATTTACAAGAAATTTTCGTTCGATTTCAATGTTCATTTTTTTGCATGACAATTAATAGAATTGATGTTATAAGTCCCGGGTAAAATGGTTCAATCTGTAATGGATATGCTCCGGTTACGTTTCCCCAAATTAACCATAATGAATTTATAATTACAGGAATTCCCATAACCTGGATTATTTTTCTGGATGATATTTTTCTTTTTGAGAATGTAAGCAGAAACGGAAAGAGAAGCCCCGGAACAATGACAGAGCCAATGACATACCACAAGCGCACGATGGAAGGAATACTCAGCGATAAGAGAACAGCAATAATTGCCATGACAACCAGGCCTTTACGAATATTAGCTGTGGTATCATCACCAGCATCCTCCTTGTTCTGAATTCTCCCTAAAATATCCCGCCCAAAAGTGATGGCGCTGATCAGCCCGTTGGAATCAATCGTTGACATAATTGTTGAAAACAAACCTGCTAGAAAAATACCGTAAACAAACGGCGGAAGAATATGTGACGCTAATTCCGGGTACGCCATGGCAGCAGTTTGATTTGGGAGAATTGCCACAGCATATAATCCGGTGGAAATGGTCAGGAGGTCAAAAACAAACCAGAATCCGATGGAAATCAAAATCCCTTTCCGTGCCGTTTCCGGTGATTTCGCAGCGGCTGTTCGTTGGTAAAAGCCAGGGTCAATAAATGTCCATAATGCAATAAAAAACCAGACCAGGATGTATTGGATGGAATTTCCTCCGGTGGGGTCAAAATAGCGTTCCGGTAATTCAGTGAGTAATGTTTTTGGGGAACCAAAATAATTCCAGGAAAAAACCAGCAGGAACACAAATCCGGTAAACATGAAAATAAACTGCAGTATATCGGTTCTGATGACAGATCGAAATCCTCCATACCAGATGTAGATCAAACTGACAACCGTTGAAAAGAGAATTGCGGGAAGAAGATTCCAACCCAGCGTATGCTGAAGTAATATACCAAAGCTTAATATGTACGGAGCCGGTGACGCCAGGAATAAAATCAGTACAGCACTGAAAATTCCTGCTTTATGCCCGAAATGTTTACGAAAATGATCCGGAATAGAACGATGGGGCAGGTTCCGGATTTTTGGCGCCAGGAATATTGCAAAGAGCAATCCAAACACATAATAAGGAAAGGCAAAGATAAACCAGGTCTGGATTCCATAATGATAGGTGTTTTCTCCAACACCTAAAATTCCTCCGTACCAGGTTGCCACAAGGGTTGCTATAAATCCGGGCAGGCTCAGCTTCCGGCCTGCTAAAATAAAATCCGAATCATCTTCCTTTTTTGATGATTTATAGAATCCCAATCCCAGCAGAAGAATGAAATATCCTCCAATGGCAAACCAATCTAAATAATGCACAGGAATCTTATTTTAAATGATTGATGAATAACCAGATTGGTTCTGTTGTTTCTATTATAAATATTTCACCGATTGCCTCGTTACTGATTCCATTACACGTCGGCAGGAAGTTTTCGTTTTTCAATTCGTATTTTAACCCGACAGTTGAAATGGATTGAATGTTTTCAATTGCAACGATTGAGATTTGTTGACCTGCCACTGACGAAATAGTTTTTTTACCTTGAATACAGTAAATCACAGCGTAATTGGTTATAAACTGAATGTTCATCTTTTGAGAAAATTCTGCTAAAACATGAAGATTTCCCAAGCTGTGATCTTCCCTTTTTCCCATGATTCCTAATACAGTCACTTCAGTTAAATCATTTGCTATGCACCAATCCAGGGTTTTTTGCAAATCAGTTCTATTTTGGTCCGGAGATGAAATCCAAAGACCTTTGAAATTTTCTATTTTGAGCTTTGTGGAATCCATGTCACCAACGATGATATCAGGTGTGAAATTATGTGGACTGAGCTGATCCGCACCGCCATCAGTACAGATAATTGTTCCTGCATTTTTCAAATGGTTTAACGGAATTGTGTGGGTGGGAAACTCTCCATTTCCTACGACAACAACAGGATTTTTTCCGGTAAAGAATTTATTCATATTGGACGAAAATAAAGTAAATGATTTCAGCGATTAATTTAATCAAGTTACATAAAGAGGAATCTACTTAATTTCCACGTTTCATAAAATTTATACAATTCAAAAAATGAAAAACTGGTTTATAAATCAATCTCTTGATCATCCCCGGCGGACGGTATTAATCAGCCTGATCTTAACCCTTGTCCTGGGCTCCGGGTTGCGTTTTTTCAAAGTTGAAGATGATATGATGAAACTTTTACCGCAAAACATGGAATCCAGGAAAACATGGGAAAAGGTAAAAGAAGAATTTGGCAATACTGAAATGATTTTTATTGCTTTTGGTAACCCGGGCGAATCGGTTTATGAACCTGCTACTCTGACCTCACTTCGGGATTTCACTGCTGCCTTGGAAGCCATTCCTGATGTTGAGGAGGTCATCTCCATGGCAAGCATGAATCGCATGGATAGTGAAGATGGATTTCTGGAAATAAATGAATTGCTGCCGGACAGAGTGCTGAATGCAAATCAATTGGAGGAAATAAAAGCGTACTTAGAAAACCATCCAAATGTGAAAAACAGGGTCGTGGGTCAGCATGGTGATTTTTTAAGCGTTATTGTCCGTCCAAGAGATGGTTCATCCAATGATATTTTGGCGAAAAAACTGTTGGCTGAAGCAGATATTTATTTAGGAGCGTATGAAACTCATTTCGGTGGAGCTCCGTACCTCACAGGAGTTATTTCTGAATTGATTCGGAGTGATGTCCTTTCACTGGTAAGAGTTGGGATGATTGTCATGGTCATTATCCTTTTACTTAACCTGAGAAGTATACCAGCAGTCCTGATGGTTTTATCCGTCATTCTTTTATCATTATTTGCCATGACCGGGAGCATGGGCTGGATTCGAGGGTTAACCGGATCTGATAAATTTCTGTTTACTCTCATGAATACATCCATGCCGATTATTTTGTTAACTATTGCAAACTCTGATGGTGTTCATGTTATAGCAAAATTTTTCAAGAAATTCAGGCAAACAGAAAATAAAAGAGAAGCTGTTCGGCAAACCATGGATGCGTTGATGCTGCCAATTTTCCTTACAAGTTTGACAACTGCAATAGCATTTCTCTCTTTGATCTTTGCTCCCATCGAAGTGATGACAGGTTATGGTGTATCCATTGCTATCGGTATCATCTGGGCCTGGATTCTTTCGTCTTTAATGCTTCCTTCTTTGATCATGCTGAAATCCTGGAATATTAGTTCCAGGGCTTTGACCTCCACCAGTATCTTGGAACAGTTTGCAAACACAATTGGAAAGATTGTTTTGCAGTATCCCAGGAAGGTTTTGATGTCAGGATTGACAATCGTCATAGTAGGACTTGCAGGTATTTTCTGGTTGAATGTAGAAGTGAATATTCAGTCGTTTTTTAAAAAAGGAACAGAAATACGGGAAAGTTTGGAGTTTTTGGATCGGGAAATGCTTGGCACTATGGATATGCAGTTTTATATGCAGGGAGATATGAAATCTCCTGAAGTGTTGAATCAAATGGTTGAACTGCGAAAATTTCTGGAGGAAAAACCCCAGGTAAGTTCTACACTTTCCATTGCTGAAGTGATTCAGCAGATGCACCGGTCGGTCATGGATGACGATCCTGTCTTTGAAACGATTCCGGATTCAAGAGAAAAAGTCAATAATCTTTTCACCATGTACTCAATGTCCGGCGATCCGGATGATTTCAGTTCTCTTGTAGATTATGACTATTCTTCAGGGTTAACCACCACAATTCTGCGAAATATGTCCAGCTCTGAAATTGTAAAAATGGTTGGAGAAACAGAAGAGTTTGTAGCGAATGAATTGGGACAGAATACCCGGGTTACAATTACCGGAATGCTGGTGGTGTTCAGGGATTTAGTACGGCTGGTAGTGCGATCTTCATTTATCAGCATCATTGTTTCCATTGCATTAATCGCGTTGATTGCATCTCTTTTTTTTAGACGCTTAATCTGGGGTTCCCTGGCAGTGGTTCCACTGGTATCGGCTGTCATTCTCAATTATGGAATGATGGGAATATTTGGTATAGACTTGAGTCATATTACAGCAATTCTGTCCTCAATAATCATCGGTGTGGGTGTGGACTTTTCCATCCATTATGTTTCCCAATTCCGGAGAATGGCACATCATGGGATTTCCAAAGATAAATTAAGCCGGGAAGTTGTGGATGATGTAGGCTATCCAATTATTTTGGACGCATGCTCAAACATGGCTTTTGGTGCTTTGCTTTTTTCACAGTTTCTTCCGATTCAGCACATGGGTGGACTCATGGTGTTTGCCATGGTCTCAACCTCCGTAGGAACATTGACATTGCTGGCAGCTTTAGCTGAATTGATGAAAAACAAATTAATTATTGATTAGGAGCTAACTATGAAAATACTGTGTATCGTTTCAGTAATTGTTCATGTAATAATAGGTCAAACCGGTTATGAAATTGCGAAAATGGTTGAAGACCGAGCTAAACCAAAAGATCAGAGCTCAAAAACAACCATGCTCTTGACCAATTCAAAAGGAAGAACCAGGACGTCTACAATCTATTCAAAAACACTCAATGGAGGTGAAAAACAGATTTTATGGTTTATGGCGCCGGCAGATGATAAGGGAGTTGCCTTTTTGAAAATTGAGCATGAAGGCAAAGATGATGAAATGAGGATGTGGCTTCCGGCATTTAAGAAGATTCGCAGAATTACTGCGAAAAAAAAGGGAGATTCTTTTATGGGATCAGACTTGAGTTACGAAGATATGTCCAATCGTGATTTAAAGGAAAATGAATATAAACGACTTGACGATGATTTAGTCGATTCTATAGCATGTTATGTGCTGGAAGTTATTCCAAAAAAGGAGGCAAAATCTTCATATTCAAAACACAAATCCTGGATTAATAAAGAAACGTTGTCTGCGGTGAAAGAAGAATCCTACGATAAAAAAGGAAAACTGAAAAAAGTAAAATCGTTCCAGAGTAAAAAAATGGAAGATTATTACATTTTGTCTTCTGTGTTTGTAAGAGACGTTCAAAAAGAGCATACTACGAAAGTTGTGTTTGAAGATTTGAAAGTGGATACAGGAATTGAAGAAAAATTATTTCAGGAAAAGAACCTGAAAAGGTTACCTCAATAATAGCATTTTTTAGTTTGACCAGTTTTTAACTGGCTTTCGACCAACAATAATACCATATTCTGTAAAGGGGCTTTTAAAGACTTTTTCTGTTTCCATAATTGTTTTTACTCCCTTGATTCCCCATTTTTGAAATACTTTCATTCCAATCCGTAATTGACCTGTAATCCCCAGGGATTGTTTATTGGTTTACATCCAGGCGGGCATTAAATGGGATTTGTCAGTTGCAGAACAGTTTTCCAAACCGGATTCACTGAAAAGTTTTTTCCATCCCCCTAGTGTTTCAGGCGATTCATTTTCTATTTCTTTTAACCTCACTTTTAGATCAATGGGAGTGTCTTCGTTCCAGCAAATATCATGAATTCCAACGAACCCACCGGGGCTTGCCACCCGGATCATTTCAGCAATTGCCATTTCTTTATTTAACGCACAAACAGCACATTCAGAAATAACCACATCAAACTCATTGTCTTCAAATGGTAAGTGGTGAGCATCGCCAATTTTGAATTCTATATTGAGATTTTTCTCCCGTGCTTTTTCTTTTGCTCTGGTTACCATAACCTGAGATATATCAATCCCCACAGCATGGCATTTGAATTCTTCCACTAAAAAACAAGTACCCTCTCCTGTTCCGGATGCTACATCAAGCACTCGGGAGTTTTCGGTTATTTTAAATAGGTCTTCCAGCTCTTTTGTTGTCTTTAATCCTCCGGGGTGTAAACTTTCAATCCCTATATTTTCGCTTTCTATAAGATTTTCCAGGGAGGGATGAGTATTGTAATTAGGCATCAGTTTGAGTAGGTATTTTTATCAGGTAAAATGTACAAGCAGGTACTACCTGGATTGGTAGAATGGCAAATTCTACATTACTGAAAAATCAGGCCAGATAAAGATAGATTCCCATAAAGTGAGAAAAACTCCCACCTAATACAAATAGATGCCAGATGGCATGGTTGAAGGGGAGTTTCTCCCAATTATAAAAAATTAGTCCTCCAGTATAGAAAGCTCCGCCAATTAACAGCCATACTACTAACCCAACCGATGCTGCATTTAAAAGGGATTTGAAGACAATCAAACTTAACCAGCCCATGGTAATGTAAGAAACCACGGAGAGCGTTTTTAATTTATCAGAAAAGAATATTCTGTGCGTAATGCCACCAATTGCCATTATCCAGACCAATCCAAAAATAGTCCATCCCAGCGTGGTTCGTAATGTGATGAGCAAAACCGGAGTGTATGTTCCGGCAATAAGTAAATATATAAATGACTGGTCAAGCGTTTTAAATATTTGTTTTACTCTGCCCCTGGGAAAGGCATGGTAAAGTGTAGAAGACATATACAACAAAATTAACGTAGCTCCAAAAACACTCACCCCCACGATGCTCCAAGCATCACTGTTGTAGCTGGCATAGACCACCATAAGGACCAGTGCTACAACACTCAAAACAGAACCAACGCCGTGAGTAATAGAATTAAATAATCTTTCTGCTGAAGACTCGGATGCAATTTGATTGTAGTTTTTATCCATATATTATAAACGATTTAATTTCTAAGCGGTTTCCCATTTTTCAGCATGTGCCTGATTCTGTCCTGGGTTAATGATTCTCCCGCCAAAGATACAAACACCTCCCGTTCTATGTCCAATAAATATTGTTCATCCACTTTTTTCGTTAACCCAGCTTTGTCACCGCCTGTGAGGACGTAGGAAAGTTTTTTCCCGATTTTTTCATCATGATCAGAGATTTTCCCCTGGGCTTTGAATCCTTTTAATGCCATGGACATGGCAGTTCTTCCGCCTGCTCCGGGGAGTTTCAGATCATCCCTGAATTCCGGAGGTGAATAATTTTCAGCAAGTTCTATAGCTTTTTGTTTTGCTGTCCAGATTCGATGATCATTATTCAAAACAACTGTGTCTGTTTTTAAGAGGTAACCTATGTGTTTCGCTTCGTCTGCGCTGGTGGCAATTTTTGCGAATCCAATGGTTTCAAATGCTTTTTGAACCAACGGAAAAATATTCAACCGTCCGGATTTTCCTGAGTTTTCGATCAGGTTAAGAAGTAGACGTAAATTTCCCCCAGCGCCGGGGATTAACCCCACTCCAACTTCTACTGCTCCAATGTAGAGTTCTGCTAACGCAACCCGATGTGCAGCAGGACCAATAAATTCAAAGCCACCTCCAAGTGTCAGATGAAAAGGCGCGGCAACCACAGGTGCTTTTGAAAACCGAATCTTTTGGGTTAAATCCTGAAATATTTTTACAGTTTCTTCCAACCCCGTCCAATCTTTGTTTTCACAAAATTGAAGGATTCCCGCCAGATTTGCCCCTGCGCAAAAATTCTGACCGTGATGTCCAATCACCATTGCTTTGTATGTCCCGGCTTCCAGAAGGTTTAAACCTTCATTAATTATTTGTAAAATGGATCCATCAATAGGATTTAATGTGGGTTGGAGAACTGAATGGAATTCTGCATTGATAACTCCATCACCAATGTCAATCAAACTTGCGCTCCAGTGTTTTTTAATCAGATTTCCTGATGATTTTAATACCTGGAAATCAAACGATTTATTATCTAAGGATACTGGTTGAAGATTATTGGAAGGAATGTCATAGAATTTCCGCGAGTTGTCGGAAATCTCATAGAAATGTGTCTTGCCTTCTGAAATCATATTTTGAATCCACTCTGGTATGTTCTTCTCTTCGTTTTGCATTTTAGTAACAGAGCGTTCTAGTCCAATAGCATCCCAGACTTCAAAAGGTCCCAGTTCCCAGCCAAAGCCCCATTTCATAGCATTGTCTACGTTCATAATCCCCTCACAAATTTCAGGGATTCTGTTTGCAGAATAAATGAGCGATCGAGAAAGGACTTCCCAAAAGAATTTCCCGGCTTTGTCATTACTGTAAGCCATCGCGGAAATTTTCTCTCCTGTATCCTGGTGGTCTTTCGCTAAACGAAAACCGTCAAAACGAACTTTCTTTTGAGGATTGTATTCTCCGGTTTGAAGATCCAAAGATAAAATTTCTTTTTTCTCGGTTTTTTTATAAAACCCTGCTTTTGTTTTTGCTCCCAAACGTCCTTCTTCAATCAGCTTATTTAGAATCTCAGGAGATTGAAAAATGTCACGTTCTTCATCTTGTTCACATAGATCATAGCAAGTTTGTGCTACATGGGCCATCGTGTCTAAGCCTACGATATCTGCAGTACGGAAAGTGGCGCTTTTTGGTCTTCCTACTATTGTTCCTGTAATCTTGTCCACTTCTTCCACAGTTAGTCCCATTTCCTGTGCCAGCTTCATCGTGAGCATCATCCCGTAAATTCCAATTCGGTTTGCGATGAAATTAGGAGTGTCTTTCGCGTGGACGATTCCTTTTCCCAAAGTAGTTTCACCAAACTCAGCCATGGAATTGTACACTTCATCCGATGTGTTTGTACCCCGAACCAATTCTAACAATCGCATATATCTTGGAGGGTTGAAAAAATGAGTAATCATAAAACGTGATTGAACCTCTTCCGGTAAAACGGAAATGAGTTCTTCTAGAGGGATTCCGGACGTATTAGACGTTATTATTGCGGAATCCTTCAGATGCGGAAGCAGGTTTTTGTAAACAATATGTTTAATCTCAAGTTTTTCAGCTACTGCTTCAAGGACCCAGTCTACTTCCGAGATTTTATCTATGTGATCATCATAAGAACACGGTGTTATAAGTTCAATGTTTTTTGGTTTATAAAGAGGGGCAGGCTTCAAGGAGGTGAGATTGGCTTTTCCCTGTTCTGATAAGTCTTGAGAAATATCAAATAAGAAAGATGGGATACCAGCATTTGCCAAGTGACCGGAAAGCTGGGCACCCATAACACCTGCCCCTAAAACAGCAACTTTTTGAATTTTATCGGACATATAAATTCCTCATTTAAGATGGTCGTTGAATAACCGTTGCGATTCCTTGACCGCTTCCAATACACATGGTAGCAAGACCGTAGGTTAAATCATTTTGTTCCATAATATTCACCAGGGTTGTAAGGATTCGTGTCCCTGAACACCCTAGGGGATGACCCAATGCAATTGCACCGCCATTCAAATTGACTTTATCCATATCCCATCCTCCATTTTGAATTACATAAAGAGCTTGAGCCGCGAATGCTTCATTAAGTTCGATCGCCTGGATATCGTCCAAAGAAAGTCCTGCCTTTTTCAATGCTTTTTCTGAGGCCGGTAATGGTCCTTTTCCCATGTGTGTCCATTCTACACCTGCAACAGCCCGGGAAAGAACTTCAGCACGAATTTTTATATCATTTTGATTCGCATATTTATCGCTCGTAATTAAAATAGCAGATGCACCGATTGAAATCGGACTGCTTGTAGCGGCGGTGATTGTGCCATTTTCAATAAAAGCTGGTTGTAAACTTTTTATTTTTTCTACATCCGGTTCCCTGGGTCCTTCATCTTTTTCAACTGTATGGTCACCGTATACATCAACGGGAATTAATTCATTTTTATAATTCCCATTTTTTGATGCATTGAGCGCTTTCTTGTGAGATTGAATGGCAAACTCTTCCTGTTCTTCCCGGGAAATATTACCGTCTTTCGCAAGGTTTTCTGCTGTTTCCCCCATGCTAATATAAAATTCCTGTTCAGCTAATTCAGGATGGAAGTCCGGTGCAAACCCACCCATTGGAACAGAAAACATATCTTCTACTCCTACAGCAATTCCCACATCAATATCACCACTTTCAATTGAAGTACTTAATTGATGCAGTGCGTCCATTGAAGAACCACAAAACCGGTTCACAACTTTCCCGGCAGTTTCGACTGGTAATCCTGCAAGTACTCCTACTGAACGACCAATAATCATTCCCTGTGGTCCCTCAGGAAAGGCACACCCAACCACCACATCCTCCACATGTTCCGGTTTTACATTTGGGTTCCGCTCCAATAATCCCTTAACTACTTGAGCTGCTAGGTCATCCGGACGGATACCTACTAAATTTCCGTTTTTTATCCCTATTGGGGATCGAACAGCATCAACAATGACTGATTTATTCAATTTAAACTCCTTTAATATTCTTCATTAAAATGGGTAATCTTTCTTTGCATATGCTTTTTCTGCGATAGTTCGTTTTAAACCTATGATGTCTGTCGGTAAAAGCAAATTGATCTGAAATTTTCTTAAGTGATCAATAATAGATTCCGGCAGGTGTGCTCGATAAATTCTGTTTAATCCTGTCAATGCGAAAGTTAACAGTTTCAGGCATACTTCGGCCGAGTGAACTTTTGCCACGGAAACAGATGTCTGATCTAATGTGTTGCTTTTTTTCGCCTGCTGGACCCGTGCAATGGTACTTTCGGCGGTATATATTTCCGTAAAAATATCCGCTAAAATTTCTGTGAGCTGTTGTTCATGTTTCAGATCCTGTCCAAATCTGCACAGTGCTTCATGAAACAAAAAAAGAGCCAGCCGTTTTCCGCATTCAATTGCTTGAGCTTCGCGGCTGAGTATTTGATCAGAATCTGGTTCTTGTAAATTTGAAAGAAAAGTATCGATTTCCTGAATTGCATCCCTGATCGGGAGCTCCTCCATCAGAGCTTTTTTCATCATGTAACCTGTGATGATTTGCCGGTTGATTTCGTTGGTTCCTTCCCAAATACGATCAATGCGGGTATCCCGATATGCGCCTGCTATGGGATATTCTTCTATGAATCCATATCCGCCTAAAATTTGAACTCCATGATCAGTGCACATGGCTGATGTCTCACTTCCATAAATTTTAGCCATGGATGATTCAATTGCATACCGTTCCATCGCTTCACCAACGTGAATAAAATAGTCAGGATCAGTTTTATCTAAAAGGTTGATTTCGTTCTGGATATGTCCAATTGTTCGGTAAATCATACTGTCCGCTGCATAACAGCGAATTACCATATCTGCAAACTTCCCCTTGATAACATCGAAGTTAGTTATAGCCTGTCCAAATTGTTTCCGCTCGAGTGCATAGCGAATGGCTCCCCCTGTTACTGTTTTTGATCCGCCTAAAGCCGACGCTGCCAATTTAAACCTTCCCATATTTAATGAATTGAAAGCAACGGTTGCTCCTTTGCCAATTTTATATAGCAGATTTTCTGCTGGGACTTTTGCATCTGTAAATGTAAGGGAAGTAGTAGAACTGCCCTTCATGCCCATCTTCTTTTCTTCAGCCCCAATTGCAAATCCTGGCGTATCTCGATCAACAATAAATGCACTGAATTTATCTCCGTCTACCTGGGCAAACACAATATACACATCTGCCCACCCACCGTTAGTGATGAAGATTTTCTCCCCATTCAGAATATAGTGTTTTCCATCTTCAGAGAGAGTAGCTCTTGTCTTCCCGGAAAGCGCATCTGATCCTGCGGACGGTTCCGTAAGACCATAAGCGCCGATCCACTCTCCAGTGACTAATTTAGGGAGATATTTTTTCTTTTGTTCCGGTGTTCCGAACCAAACAATCGGGAGAGATCCTATACCGGTTTGAACGCTCCATGTAACCATAAAAGAAGCACATTCCCCAGCCATAAATGATTCTGCTACAATGGCAGTGGTAATTTTATCAAGCTCCATTCCTCCGTATTCTTCGGGAATATCAATACCCAATAAACCTAATTCCCCAACTTCTCGAATCAGGCTTAAACTGAGGTCTTTATTGAATTTTTCAATTTCTTTTTTGTTTTCTAAAATTCGCTCTACAGCAAATTCCCTAACCATTTGTTTAATTTCTCTGTGCTCATCAGAAAATTGTTCCCGGGTGAATATAGGATTCTCTCCTATTGGCTGTATAAGGAAGAAGCCTCCGGTATTATGTTTATTTATTGCTGGATTCATCCAAAATTCCTTTACTACTAGATTTATTAGTTAAACCGGATAAAATAAAATCGGTAATTGTATTAATATATTCCCTGGCGCTGATGCCGTGAGCATCAAATAGAGTAAACCAAAGAATACCTTCGATATTGACCATGATGGAAAGTGCGGTAATTTGAACATTCAGGTTTTTAAACTCACCGGTTTCTACCCCTCTACTAATAATGTCTTCAAGGAGCATTAAAAAGTTTGAATATACTTTATTCAGTTTTTTTTGGAAATCCTTATCTCGTCCTGCTAATGTCCAAAATTCAATTAAAGCCTTATAAAGGGACGGATCATTTTCAAATTGTTTCGTAAAATAAAGAAACAGGGATTTTAATTGATCAGCTGCTGAATGATCTTCTTCAATCAAATGATTTATAACAGCGCTGTATCGTAATACCCAGTAGTTTATTAAATCTAAATACACATCTTTTTTTGATTTATAATACCAGTAAATAGCACCTTTGCTCATGTTGGATATTTTTACAATATCATCCATTCTGCTGTTGTCGTATCCCTTTTGAACGATGGTTCTTAGTGCCGCATCCATGATTTGTTCTTTGCGTTGAATTTGTTTGGTTTCATTCATTTTGTAGACCGACCGGTCGGTATATATTACAGCTAATTGGGACAGTTTTCAAGAGTTATTAAATATTGTTTGGAAAATATTATTATGTGCTATAGATTATTAATGAGATTAAGTCTCATTAACAATAAGACAAAGGAACATAAATTGAATTATTTTAAAATAAAACCGGTCCTTATAATTTTTCTGGCTTTTACTTCTGCTATTATAGGTGATAATCGATCCTATGTCTGGACATATGAATACAAAACTATGGAGAGAGGTAATGCAGAATTTGAACACTATCTTACTTTTGAAGCACCGCAATTGGATTCTTTGGCCAGATCAGTTACAAGTATTCATAATATAGAGTTTGAGTTCGGAATGAATGATCATTTCGATTTTTCTATTTATCAAAATTTTCAGCAGCCCGCTGACGGTAACTTTCAATATACAGGGTATAAATTACGTGCCCGTTACAGGTTTGGAGAGAAAAATAAATATTTGATGGATCCTTTATTATATTTTGAATATAAGGGAAAACCGGATTTTTCCAAGCATGTTCTGGAATGGAAATTGATTTTAGCAAAAGATTTTGAATCATTTAATTATGCGATAAATCCTGTCTTTGAAATTGAGTATGAAGATGGAGAACAAGAACATGAATTCAAATATAATGCAGGTAGTTGTTACCGAATAAATAAACTCCTTAGAATTGGTTTGGAGATAAAGGGGGGCAAAAACGGCCATTATCTGGGACCCGTCATTTCCCATGGAAATGATACCTTTTGGGTTGCTTTGGGTTCTGCAGTTGCATTTACGGAAATTAAAAATAATAAGCCTGGGTTTATGTTGCGGATGATTTTAGGAATTCATTTATAATCAATACAGATTGGGGAAATTGATTTTCCCCCAGTCCTTGTCTAGTTAAAAGAATGTAATTATAAAATATATATTGTGATATATACTATGAGGATTTTAATATTCGACGGTACAGTCGAATATTAGACTAAGAGTATTATGACAATTTCTAAAAGACAACTTGAAGAACGGGAACTGCGGAAAGAGCGAATTTTGACGGGTGCCCTGAATGTCTTTAAAAAAAAGGGAATTGAAGGCGCAACTATGAATGAAATTGCAGCCAGTTCAGGTTTCGGGAAAGCTACCCTTTATTATTATTTTCATTCAAAGGAAGAAGTGTTTTCTGCCATTCTGGTAAACGGTTGGGAATCAATTTGGATGAGTCTTGAACCCATCATTGCTAGTGAAAAAAGTCCGCGAAAGACGTTCATTAGTATATTGTTGCGAATAGCAGAAAATGCCCGCAGTAATCAAGGGCTTTACAGTTTTCTTTTTAATGTCCCAAAATTAATTAACATCGAAGAACAACCTTGGAAATCATACCAAAACAGGTTGTATGCAATTATTCAAGGCTTATTGGAAGACGGAGTGATGGCCGGAGAATTTCCACCACTTGATACTCAACTATTATTTAAAGCAATGGGAGGATTGTTCATGGGATTGGTGTTTATGGGAGACCGGGAAACACCAGTTTCGGAAAAAGAAATAGAGAATTTATTGAATCAGCTCATTACCAATCCTACACAGAAATAATTATGTGCAGGTTCGTGTCATTATATGTTTTTATTCTACCAGTCTGTTGGGCAACCACAATCTCAGGTTATGTCAGGGATAGTGTTACTGGAAAATCAATTCCAAATGCAAATGTGTATATACAGGAAACTGGAGATGGAACTGCATCAAGTCCATACGGCTATTATGAAATAAACCTTATCGAGGGTAATTATACCATGGAAACTTCTGTGATAGGTTTTAAAACTGATATAAGAAAAATAAATGTAGGTAATGAAATTTTAGAATTCGAGATTAAATTAAACCGTGCTATTCTCGAATATAGCGAAATTATAGTCAAAGGACTCTTTACATCCCGCCTTGGCAATGAATCTGTAGATGTTATCAACGCAGAAGAAATCAATTCCAGGGATAAGGAATCCATTCCGGATGTACTCAGGACAATACCTGGTGTTGATGTTCAATTTGCCCATCCAAATGGACGGAATGTGAATGTGTCTATTCGCGGATCATCAGATTATAAACCTGGTGGATATAATAACCGCATTCTAATGCTCCTCGATGGATTCCCAATTCAAATCCCAAACAGCGGTGCTCCGGACTGGAACTCACTTCCATTGGAAAGTATACAGCGAATTGAAGTTGATAACAGTCCCGCTTCCGCTCAATACGGTCATAATTCCATGGGAGGAGTCATTAACCTAATTACGGATGACGGGAGTATGGAAAGCAGTACAACACTTCGGTTTTCAGGCGGCAGCTATTCAAAAGCACAAACCAGCATCACACATAACAATCAAAAGGGAAACTGGCGCTACGGCATCAATACCATGGCGCAGACTTCCAGCGGGCATCGATTTAATGCCGACAATCAAACCGGCCGGCTTAGAACCTATCTTTGCTATGGTGATCAAAAAGGCAGGACATACCGCTTAAGTCATATCCTATCATATTCTGACATCGGTCATCCGGGTTTTGCCAGCACATCTTCTTCTTCCTACCGAAAATCTGAACGGCTATCTCAATATATTCAGGGTCATGGATTTTATCCAATTGGGAAAGGGATATCAATGTCCCATTCGCTATTTCTAAACAAATTCAATACTATTTATTATGACCGAAAGGATACCCCCGAGGATAAAAAAGAAGGGAACCGGGATTATGATGACCTTGCTGTCGGACTTCGCTCGGAAATGTTGATTACAAAATGGGCACGCTGGATCTTCATGGCTGGATCAGATGTAGAATGGAGCAGATCAAGAGTATCTGTTTTTAATCCAATCTATGAATCACCTTCTCAATTATCTCTAGGGGGATTTATTCAATCCAAGTATTCTATCGGGAACGGTTGGAGTTTTGGTACTGGACTTCGGTATGATTATCGCAAGTCGGATCCGGGAAGTAATTTCCAAAGCCGGGTATACTCTAATTGGTCACCTAAAATAAACCTGATGTATACTATACGAGGTGAACGTGTATTTACTTTGGCTTATAGTGAAGGATTCCGAGCTCCATCGCTGTCAGAATTATACCTGCTTCACACCTCATCTTACGGTCTTACAATGCAGGGAAATCCAAACCTTTTACCTGAAAAAGTACAGGCATTTGAAATTACTTATGAATATCTCCACGGTGATCATTGGGATGGGAGTATTTCCCTGTTTCATAATCGATATGAAAATATGATTGATTTTGTATACAATTTTCCTGTATTGGCAAAAAATCGGGAGGGAGTGACTGGAGATGGTATAGAATATAAATTCCGATTTGGAGGAATTGATGTAATCAATATTAGTGGCAGTTATGCCTATCTCAATATGTCAGATCGTGGTGGTGATCCTATTTTATATCGCTCAAAATATCGTGGAAAGCTATACCTTAACTACCAGAATAAATTAATCAAAATTCGTGTTGGTGCCCAAGCCTGGTCTAAGCAGACCTATGAAAATTTTTTGGTTCATAATCAATGTAATCAGAATGAAAATGATGATTGTTGGATACAGGAAGACGATAAAATTATATTTCCAATTCACAAACTTCCCGAACGGATCATATCAGAAATAATTCTTTCTAAGGAAATGGAGACCTATACAGCATCACTCCGTATTTCTAATGTATTTGATACCCCATATGAACTTATCCAGGACTATCCAATGCCGGGACGAACTTGGCAATTCACATTAACAAAAACTATAAAAAAGGAGTAATAATGAAAATAATAAAAAGCTATATTGTTTTTTCACTTGCCTTCGCAATGTTTCTATCTATGGCCTGTGAGGATAAAGCATCAAATGAACCTCCCCCTGAAAGTGGAACAATATCTGGTATGGTTACTTTCGCAGGAACCTGGCCAGATACTGGAACTGTAAGCATTTCAATACAAGATGTTTGGCCGCCAGAGGGGGCACCGTATGCATCTAAGGTAATTGTGTCTACTGATCTGAGTTCAGAGCAGTACAGCTATACTTTTGAAAATGTAGCATTCGCGACATACGAAGCCATTGCTGTCTCTTGGTTAGATCCAGATGATTCAAACCTTGCAACCAATCAGCACACTCTTGGAGCTTATGGAGGAACGTACCCGTTTCTCACTCAGTATGGAGGAACTGATCCTACAGCAGTAACTGTTTCTGAGACAGACTATTCAAAAACCGGTTTGGACTTTTCTGCAGATTTGAGTTATGCTACACCATAAAGCAACAATAGTTCAAAAAATATACTACAAAGGCTCTGATTATTCGGAGCCTTTGTGTTTTATGTCAATATAAAATTTGGAAAAAATGTAAATTCACACATGGAGAAACAAAAATTACTACTTATAGGATCGCTGTTTTCCCTTCTTTTGATATGTGGATGTTATAATCCAAAAACCACTATTGATTCTGTCTCCAAGAAGGAAATATCTT
>Ga0208879_1000784_pt1 | contig 31725 bp, 22 predicted proteins | sample Knorr_S15_td_Bot_FD_185605 | JGI IMG/M metagenome (GOLD analysis project Ga0208879, IMG submission 185605) | Marine microbial communities from Southern Atlantic Ocean transect - Knorr_S15_td_Bottom_ad_5009_LV_A (SPAdes) (version 2) | ecosystem: Environmental > Aquatic > Marine > Oceanic | place...
ATAAATATAAATAAAAATTTAGAAGAATATGATATAAAAACAAAAAATTTAGTTACAGATATATTAACTGATGAAGAACTAATTTCAGATATTAATCCTGATAATTGTCAGAATATTGATGATTATGATAAAAAAACACGTGATATAATACGTAATTATAGAGGGAATTTACGGAAACAAGCTCAAGAAAGAAGAATTTATAGAAGACAATTAATTAAAGATTTAGATATAAAGAAAAAAGATAAAAAAGAGAATCTAAAAAAAGAGCTTGATATAGAACGTAATAATTTATTGAAAACTCGTCAGATAACTAGAATAGAACAGAAGCAAACGAAATTAGATAAATTAAGTTTAGTATGGGATGATATACTTAACAAGGAAATATTTTCATTTACTAATAATTGGAACAATACTAAAGAAGAAAAAATCAAAATAATTATCGAGACTTTTATTGATGAAAATAAATCAAGAATAATTAATAATGATAGTAATCAATTACATCAAAATGTAGTATTAAATATGAAAGAAACATTTAATAAACGATTAGATAGTGATTGGGTAATAGAAAAACAAAGAAAAATAAAATATAAGCTTTGTTATTTAGATGATTCAATAAAATCATTTAAAATAGCTATTTCTATTAAATGGGATAAAAAAAAAGATAAAATAATAAGTGAATTAAATAACAAATTAAATGAAGAATTAATAGAAATTGATACTATTTCAAAATTATATTCTACAAATAGTTTGAAAACTTATAAAGAATCAATTATTGTAACTTTAAAAGAACAAAAATTGGAATTAAATAGAGAGGATTTTGAAACTGATAGTGAATATAATAGACAATTAAGAGATGAAGAAAGGCAAATTAAAAATTATCTTCGTCAAAAACAAAAAGAATTACGACATATTACAAAAATCCCTCCTGAATTTGAACTTCAAATGCAAAAACAAATACAAATGTATGAAGACGGCAAACAAATCATACGTGATAAGTATACAGAATTAAAATCAGAAACAATAAAAGAAATTACGAATAAAAAAAATAATGAAACCGATTTGGAAGTAAAAATTTTAATAGAAAAAGAAACTTTGAAAGTTGAGCAAGAAATTGATTTATTCGAAAAAGCATGGAAATTAAAAAAAAAAGAAGAATGTTTATTACTGAATAAAGTTCAAGATAATAACGATCTTGAAGTTGAACTTCTTAATTTGGATAGTAAAAATATTACCCAAAAAAAAACAATCGATGAATTAAGAGCAAAGACTCAAGAATTAACTTTAGAGAATACTAAATTAAAAGAAACAATAAAAAGTTTAAATATTAATATTGATAATTATCAAAAAGATAAAGAATTTATTGATAGATTAAAGGAAAAAATGATAAAACCAGAAATTAATAAAAATGAAGAACAAAAAGAAGTTTTTTCTGAGATAGTTAATTCTGCACGTACAATTAATGCAAATATAGTTAATACAACACCACAACCAGATAATAGAATTGTAATTCCTACAATTTCAGATGAAATTATTGATAAAAATACTATGGAAAAAAAATTACTTATGAAGATGATACTTAGGGAAAAAGGTCCTATATATGATCATACATATACATGTAATGGTATATATCGCGACGGTTCTGATTTTGATATGGTATTAAAATCTGCTTCGGTATTAATAATAGATATGAAATTTGATGCAAGTTCACAGTTACTATATATAAAAACTGATTTACAAGAAACAACAATACAATTAATTTTAGAAAAAGATTTATATTTTGAATTCAAAATTTCGATTATCGATATGTTAATTTCATTAACAATTAATTCACATAATTTTGGAACATACGAATTAAGAAATCACATATTTGAAAATATTACAGTTAGAATAAAATCTATAAAATCTATATTTTACAATCAATATATTACGATAAATAATTAAATATTTATCTGTTACGATGAATATAATTGAATTATTTTAGTGCTTGTAACTAGTTTATATATTATTACTTAATAAATCATATTTTATGTAATAGTTTGGATAGTAATTTTTGTTTTTATAGACGATAATATATTTTTATGAAATATTATAAAAATATAATATTTCAATATAAATATTGTCAATTCTATATTTATAATAATTTATAAAAATCATTATAAATATAAAATTGAAAATATTGTAAATAAATAAATAAATTTACATAACATGGGAGAAGGGAGTCAAAATAAAAAAAGTATATCTATCAAAATTTTAAATAAAATTTTGAAGGATAGTATGAATTTTAATGATATTATTACCACATGTTTAATAACAAAACAATTTAGTAATATACAAAAAATAAAACATATAAAGAAAAGGAGAAAAAATGCATATACTGTTTTTAGTTCAAAATTTAGAAGTATTATAAAAAAAGCGAATCCAGATAAAAAATTTGGAGAAATTAGTAAATTGATTGGACAACAATGGAATGATTTATCAAAAGAGGAAAAAGATATTTATCGTAATGAGGCTTTAAAATTGAATCAAATTTCAAAAAATTTAATAAATGATCAAGAAGAAAAGGATAAAAAAGAAAAGAATAAAGAAGAAAAGGATAAAGAAGAAAAGAATAGAAAACAAAAGAAAGAAGAAGATGAAGAAAACATTTTTCATAATGATGAAAATTTAATTCAATCTGAAAATCAAAAAATTGTTTTAAAAAAAGAACAGAATTTATTTTTTCAAAAACATTTAAATAAAATAACACAAAATATTCATAATATTCTATTTGATATAATAATTATTGATATTTCAAAATCATATAATATATCTAAAGAAGATATTGTGAGATGCATTCCTTTTAAAAATAAAAAATATAAAAAAAATGCTTATACAATTTTTAGTTCTGAATATAGAAAAGATATAAAAATAAAAAATCCAAAAAAAAATTTTGGGGAAATTAGTAAAATTGTTGGAAATAAATGGAATAAATTAAGTATTGAAGAAAAAAATTTATACAAAATTCAGGCTGAAGAAGAAAATAAAATATTTGATTAAATGTTATATTTATAATATTTTGAATAAAAAATAAATATCTGTTATATTTATATATTGAAGAATATGAGTTGTGGATATAGTTCTCAAACACAAGAAGAAAAAAATTTAATAAAAATTGTAGATAAACACATTATTGGTGGTGCAAAAAGAGGAAGAAAAAAAGTTGGAACGAGTGTATTTAATAAATATAAAGACAATACAAGTATTGAAAAACTAGATGAGAAAATTTGCCAACAAATGACTTTAAAACAATTAAGACAAACTGCTTTATATAAGAATTTATATTATGATCCACAAAATAGACCAGCAAGATTTGGAAAACAGGGATCACGTTTTGGAAAAAAATCATATTTAAGCAAGGGAGAATTATGTAAATATTTGAATAATCCAAAAAAATATGTTGATGATTTAAATAAAATATATTCAAATCAAAAAAGAGCTGGTCCAAGAATTAGAAAAACGCGAGCAGGTGATTGTATTCCTAAAAATCGAACACCAGTTAATAATAAATGTAATACAAATGGTGAGTTTAAATTTAAAGGTAAAACAAGTAGTGGTATAAATTGTTGTTATAAAAAAACACAAAAGACTAAATCTACTAAAAGACAGAATAAAATTATATCATCCAGTATAGAATTGAAAAAAAATATAAATAAAATAGTAAAAAACTCCGAAAAAACGCGTGAAATTTTAGCATATTTAGAAAAATCTCTTGGAATTGTTACCCAAATCGATTTAGAACGTTTTGCAAACTCTGGAAATAAATATTTATCTAAATTAGATAAATATAATGCTAAAAATTCAAATGTACTAAATACAATTACTTATTCTTATTTAAGAGATACATTACAAAATGTAATATAAATTATATAATAAATTATATAACAATATTACAGATAAATAAATTAATATCTTATCTTTAATATTTTTTATAAATGAATAAAACATTTGTAGAATGTTCAAAAGTTTCTGTTAGAAATTCGTATATTAAGAATGCTGGATTAGGAGCATTTGCTAATACTTTTATAAAAAGTGGTGAAATTATTGAAATTGGTCTTGTTAAACAAGTTGATTGTGATGGACATAAAAATCCATATTTATTTACTTGGAGTAAAGACAAAACTGTATGGGTCTATGCATCTGGATGTGCCACATTTTATAATTCTTCTAATAATCCAAATACTCGTATAGAAAGAGATTTTAAAAATTTTTCATATAAAATTTTTGCGATATGTGATATTGAAAAAAATGCAGAGCTTACTCATACATATATTAGTCTAAAATGGAGAAAATGCTTTATTGTAGATTCGAAATTAAATCAAATCCAAGAATCATAATTATAAAATTATTTCCAATATTAGTTCAGATATTAATTGGAAGAGAAAAAGTCTTCTTTCCATAAGTTTTTCTGAAACGATTTCATTGAGAACTATGAGTTTACAATCATTTTTTACATTATTCATATATTCTCTTGTAAAAAAAAAGGAAGGATATTTAAAAAAAAAATCGAATTAAAATAAGCATACCTACAACATACTTACGAAACGAATACAACTCTAACGAATAACCACTTCATCCAATCATTATGGCTCCCCCAAAGAGCTGCACTATCTGCTTCGATTCCCAAGCTAGAAGAGAGATGTTACTTGTTTGCTGCGAGACCGGCAAAGACATTTGTGGGAAATGCATTTTAAAGATAAACGCTCCGGACAGTTCATCTCAAGGAATATGTCCAGGCTGTCGACAGCCTATGCCTTCGTATTTATACGAACGAGCCCCGGAAGAACGAGCACCGGAATTTCTCGACGAGAGCGACGAGAACGACGAGATCGACGAGCTCGAGCGAAGAGCGTTCTCTTCTGCTATCGCTCTCATCGAGAGAGCGATAGCAGAAGAAGCGATAGCAGCGAGAATCGCAATCGCGAGAGCAGAAGAGATCGCTCGAATCGAGAGAGTGATAGCAGACGAAGCGATAGCAGCGAGAATCGCGAGTGTAGCAAGAGCAACAAGAGAAGCTGAGAGAAGTCTGCAAGGTTCGCTCGCGAGATCGAGATTTGAGATCGCACGCGCCGCTCTCGCGATTCGAGAAGCGAGAGCAACGCGTGCGCTCGCGAGATCGAGATTTGAGATCGCACGCGCCGCTCTCGCGATTCGAGAAGCGAGAGCAACGAGAATCGCCTGGGAAGCGCGTGCGGAGGAAGCTGAGAGAGAGAGAGAAATCGAGGCCAGAATGAGCCTCAATCGGCGGCGTCGATACCGCTAAGACCGACATCGAATGAGATCTCTTTAACTGCGCAAAGATGACGCGCGAGAGAGAAACCACTTTCTCTCTAACCATCTCGGCAACACAGTTCCACACTGTCCAAATGTGGTTGTATGGGAGCTGAATCGTCCCATAAATAGTTTTCAGCAACAGTTCCACACTGTCCAAAGTGGTCGGGGCTGAATTATAACCCATAAATAGTTTTCAGCATAAAAAAAAAAATAAAAATAAAAATAAAAAAAAAAAAAAAAAAAATCCCCTTTTTCTTTCTTTTTCTTTCTATAATATACCCCCCCTTTACTTTAATTAGGGACTGGATTATTACATAATTAAATAAAAAAAAATAAGCAAATAAAAAACATTCCGTTACATTAACCTTACTCTTTGATAAAGGTTGAGTAAGGTTGAGTAAGGTTAATGTAACGGAATGTTCCAAAATGGAAAGAAGACCTTTTTCTCTTCCAATTAATATCTAAACTAATATTGGAAATAATTTTATAATTATGATTCTTGGATTTGATTTAATTTCGAATCTACAATAAAGCATTTTCTCCATTTTAGACTAATATATGTATGAGTAAGATACATTATATTATTCATATATTCTCTTGTAAAAAACAAAAGAAAGGATATTTAAAAAAAAATTGAAAATAAGCATATCTATTATATCCTTTCTTTGTATAACGAAACTAATACAACTCTAACGAATAACCGCTTAAGCCAATCATTATGGCAAGCCTCGATACCAATACCGAGAGTACTACCATCTGCTCTATCTGCGCCGACGACATCGGTGTTAGATATGAGTTACTTTTTTGCTGCGAAACCGGTAAACAGATTTGTGGGAAATGCATTTTAGCGATAAACGATATAAATACGAATTGTCCATCTCGAGGAAGATGCCCAGGCTGTAGACGCAATATGCCTTCGTATTTATGTGAGAATTCGGACGAACGAGCCCCGGAATTTCACGAGAGAGAGAGAGAAGAATTCAACGCGGCGATAGTTGAGAGAGAGAGAGAATTAGACGCGATGATTGGGATATTCGATAGAGAGGCAGAAGTAGAGAGATTAGAGGCAACTGAGAGAAGATCTAGAGAGATATCTGAGAGAAGAGATAGAGAGATATCTGAGAGTCTGAGCTTCGCAGAACGACACCGACGTCGAATGAGAGCTGAGAGAATATCTGCGAGAGAAGTTGAGAGAGTTGAGAGAATGAGCTTCGCAGAGCGACACCGACACCGTCGTCGAATGAGAGCTGAGAGAATTCTTTAACTGTTCTAAATATCGGAGATTTTTAATAATAAAAATCTCCGATATCAAGTCCCAAAATGTATATATTATTTTGATAAATAACAAATTTTTCCATTTTTTGTAACAAGAGCGTGAAATGCGTATTTATTTAAACAAATATTTTGATAAAAGAACGTTTTACACTGAATTTTTGTTCCGCGTATAATAGATTTTGAAATTAATCCTTGTCTAAGACCAAGATTTTTTTCAAGTTTATCCATTTTAAGAAACAATAATTTATTTGTATTTTCAAAAAGTTCCTGAATATTATCATAAATTGTATTCCATTTTTCTCCTTCATAATGATGAGGCATAATTAAACTACAATCACAATTGTTAGTATGTTGGCAATATGCATCAATAATACTAAAATATAATTTACGTTCATTATTATTAAGTGAAAAAATATATGGAAAACGATTAGGAGCAAGAATATTTTTTGTTTGCATTCCTGTATGAGATTGAATCTTGTATTCAACTATATCCTTAGTATAACCAAAAAATTTTTGGCAAATTTCATTTTGGATTATCTCTGATAACTCATTTGTATAAAAGATTTGTTGTATGCATATTTTTAATCGTAATTCTTTATCGTGTTCATCTTCATATTTATTTTCAAATTTAGTATTTAAAGACAAATATTTAAATAAACAATTTTTACATGTAATGAATTCTTGATATGAAACCATAATATAAATTATTATAAAGTTTATTTGATAATCTAAGGAAAAATCTATTTTTTTTTTTATTTATATATTACAAATTCTTAATTGTATTTACGTAAAAATTTCACAAAATAAGTCCAGTTCCAGTCATAATTTTATCAAGATAGTTGTTCATATCTTCTATAGAACATTCCATAAACTTTTCAAATGTTACTTCAAGTACTTTAAGATGTCTATTTACTTTTACTTTCAAATTCACTTTCACTTTCAATTTCACTTTCAAATTCACTTTCACTATCAAATCTTGTTGTAATTTTATTTCGTTCAACATATCCACTTTCACTATCACTTTTAATTTCAATATTATAACAATCACAGGTACTATCAACTTCTCCATGTGTTATTATTGCACACTCTTCACACTGTAATCCATATGTTCTACATGAATGTAAATTATCTATGTGATAATATCCATCACGATAACAATTATCATTGCTACAATAATTAGCATATTGTCGATGAACTATACCACTTGGCATTGGTCCTCCGATTATACGTTTATAATCTAATGTAGGATATTTATTAGAAGATTTTTTTTCTGTAATGTAGTTTGTTTCATTACCACCAGCTTCAATAAAAGTATAATGTTTCCATAATTTAGTTTTTAAAATATAATGATCTTTATACTTAATTGTAAAATTAATTGATTTTAGATTATATTTAATAAAGTTTTCAATATTTATTTTTATTATCTCTTTTTCTTTTGAATAAATTTCTTTTAATTTTTCCTCACTTACTATTCTATCTATTAATTTAAACTGGTCATAAGTATTTTTACTATATTGTTTCACTATTATATATTTTTGTATTTCCATCTTAGAAGAAACCATCTATACGAGTTGTTATAAATATTATTTATTTCAATTTTTTTAACGTTTTAACGGTTTAATATCCTCCTTAGAATCATCTTTCCATTCACCTTCGTAAATATCTCCATTTGAATATATCATTTTACCTTGACCATGTTTTTTATTATTTTTCCATTCACCTTTGTAAATAGATCCAATATGATATGTATATTTACCTTGACCATGTCTTTTATTATTTTTCCATTCACCTTCGTAAATATCTCCAGAAATATATGTACATTTACCAATATGTTTACTTCCATCTTTATATTCACCTTCGTAAATTCCATAATAATCTGTATATTTCCCTTGACCATAGAAATCACCATCTTTCCATCCACCTTCGTAAATATCTCCATTTGAATATGTCATTTTACCTTGACCATGTCTTTTATTATTTTTCCATTTACCTTTGTAAATAGATCCAATATGATATGTATATTTACCTTGACCATGGAAATTACCATCTTTCCATCCACCATTGTAAATATTTCCATTTGAATATGTCATTTTACCTTGACCATGTCTTTTATTATTTTTCCATTTACCTTTGTAAATAGATCCAGTATGATATGTATATTTACCTTGACCATGAAAATCATCATCTTTCCATTCACCTTCGTAAATATCTTTAGCGAAATTGGTTGTTATCCCTTGACCATGGAAATCACCATCTTTCCATTCATCTTCGTAAATATCTTTAGCGAAATTGGTTGTTATCCCTTGACCATGGAAATCACCATCTTTCCATTCATCTTCGTAAATATCTTTATAGAAAAATGTTATTTTACCTTGACCATGTCTTTTATTATTTTTCCATTCACCTTCGTAAATATTTCCATTTGAATATGTTCTTTTACCTTGACCATGTTTTTTATTATTTTTCCATTCACCTTCGTAGTAAATTTGTCCATTTGAATATATAAATTTACCAATATGTCTGGAATTATCTTTCCATTCGCCTTCGTAAATATTTCCATTTGAATATGTTATTTTACCTTGACCATGTTTTTTATTATTTTTCCATTCACCTTCGTAAATATCTCCATTTGAATATGCCATTTTACCTTGACCATGAATTATATCATCTTTCCATTTACCTTCGTAGTAAACATCTTGTTCGTTTTCGGTTTGATTTCTCTGATAAAATGTCATTTTACCTTGACCATGTTTATTATCATCTTTCCATTCGCCTTCGTAAACATTTCCATATGCAATTTTGCCATAACCGTGTTTGATACCACAAAATTCATCAATATTTTGCCATATATCATTATATACATAATCTAAATTGGAGATAATCGATTTATGTTTTTTATATTCTCCTGTATACATAAATTTGGATAATTTAATAATATATAAAAATCAATTTTTTCTTATAATAAATTTGTTGAATGAAAAATTCAATAAATTTTGTATAATTTTAAAATTCAATATTGTATAATTTTAAAATTCAATAAATTTTGTATAATTTTAAAATTCAATAAATTTTGTATAATTTTAAAATATAGATTAAAACTGTTTATTTTACATTTTTAATGGTTTAATATCATTTGCTCTACTTTTTTGCAATTCTTCTAATCTTTGAGCAAAATCGGATGATTGAGTATTATTATTAGAATCTTTTTTTTCGTTTATCATATGAATATGAGAGTTATCATCAATACTACTAAAATTTGCAGAATCGAGGCATGCACTTTCGCTAAAACCGTCATTTCCTTCTAATGAAACGAATGTTTCTGAAAAGCTGGCTGCTACACCAGTATTAACAGCCATGACATTAATTGTGCTTTGTTTGACAATATTAGTAATAAAAGTGAAAGCTTCTTCATCTACATATATTTTATTATTTTCAAAAATTGTAGGTACTCGCGTAATTTGTGGTGGTAAATTTTTTCTATTCTTATCAATACATATCAATTGAATTGATTTATCACTAATATTAAATCGTTTAATTTCATCGACTAGTTCATTTGAATATTGGCAAAAACTACTATAATAGCATATAGCTGGACGTGTTCTAATATTTTGTGTTTGTGTTGTTGCTGGAAATGATTTTTGATTATTTTCTCCGGTATTAAGATTTGGATTTCTATTTGGTTCTGGCATATTATATTCATCCGGCAAATTATATTCATCGGATAAATTATATTTATCTGACATATATTTTCTATTTAATTTTTTTTTATTTTTTAATTTTTTTCTTTTATTTTTGAATCCATACATTATATATAATTCAAATAGTAAAATAATCGAAATATAGACGAGATATTAAATAATAAAATAAAATTGATTAAAGATATTAAATAATAATCATAATCATAAATTCTACTTATGGATAATCATTTTAAAAATATAAATATTAATGATGATATTGAATTACAAATGGATTTTTATAATTTAGACACGTGTGTAGTTAATTCATTTCGACGAAGTGTATTATCGGATGTTTTAGGGTATACTTTTGGTGATATAATAATAGAAAAAAATACATCTCTACTAAATAATGAAATATTAGCTCATCGATTATCATTAATTCCTTTGGAAATGGAATTGGGTGATAATATAAGTGTAGAATTGGATGTAAAGAATAACGGGTTCGATAAAATAAGTATAACAAGTTCAGATCTAAAAGTTGTATCAGGGGAATTATATATAATTCCAAATATTTTGATGGTAGAATTAAAATCTAAAGAAGAGATTTCATTAAAAATGACGGTAATTCGAGGGAGTGGTAAGGAACATGCTAAATTTCAACCAGTATCAATTTGTTCATATAAAATAAATGAAGAAGTGAGTATTAAGATGGATATATGGAATAAATTAAGTAAATCCCAAAAGGATAAATGTCGCAAATATTGTAAAAGAAATTTGTTGTTAAAAAATGATTATTATTTATATGAAAATAGTGTAGGTACATATGGATTTAAAGTATTTAATGAAAATACTAAAGAAAAGATAAGATTAAATTTAAAGAAATATTTAATAAAAATTGGCGTAGATATTGAAGAAGAAGAAAGTAATGATATGGTAATATTTACAGATAAATATTATAATAAAAAATATGTATATTCGTTTAAATTAGAATCACTTTTAGTAAATCCGTATTATATATTTTCCCAAATTTTATATCATATGAATAAAAAAATAATTGATTTACAGAATAAAGATATAGAAATTGATAATCATAGTTGTAATGTAGGTATATGTTTTATAATAGAGGGTGAGGGGCATACAATGGGTACTATTTTAGTAGAAGAGATTCAAAAGGATGATAGAGTAAAATATAGTTATTATAAACAAAAACATCCATTTGATAAAAAGATTTTATTATATATCATTTTAAAAGAGGAAAATGATGATAATGAATCAGAATATGCTATAATTTTAGTTGATGCATTTAAACGAATCGTAGAAATGTATCAAAATTTACAAGCAGAATGGAATTTAATATTACAAGAAAGAGATGTGAATATGAATGAAATTATAGAAATTTAAAATAATCTTATAATATATAATATGACTGATAATAATTATAAAAATATTAGAAATATAGATTCGCGAATAAACAAGATAGAGAATCAATATGTTTTTTTAAATGATTTGGGAAAAAAATTAGATACAGTTAGTAGTTCATTGGATGAACTTCAAGGAATGGTAAAAGAAAATAGTAGTTCTATGAAAGAATTATCTTCAATATCAATGAGTATTGAAGATATAATATTAGAATTAGTAAAACTATATAAGCAATTGAAGGAAAATTTAAAAATAATAAAAACTCAAATAAAAGATTTAGAATCAAAAAAAAATGATATAAATAAAAAAATAAAAAAATTACGAAAAGAGTTAATGACTCTTACTACAAAAGTACTGGAACGTGATGATGAAATTAAATTACAATTTAATAAGATAAATAATCGTAATAACTATTATAAGAAGATAATAAAATTATTACGAATATATGATAGTCAAATTAGAAGATTAATTCCAGAAGATTATGAATATTTAAAAGGGGAAATAATTTCAAAATTGGAGTATATGGTAGAAAATTTTCAATATATTAAAAAAGCTTTATATACAAAAAGCAAAAGATTAGAAAGAATTGATGAAAATTTTAATCGTATTAGAGATATGTTAAAGAAATATTCATCAATAAATAAAGATATTCCCAATATGATAAATGAAGTTAGAAAAGAAGAAGGAATAAAAAAAGATGTTTTTTTTAAACAAATTATTTAAATTTTATATTCTTTTTTTGCTTCTTCAATAGTAATAGGTCTATTAGATCTGATATCTTCATATTGTAAGCATTGTCTTGGATCTTCTTTACAAGTTTTATCAATTTTATAACACCATTCAGCGAATTCTTTTTGTTTATTAGGAATTTGAGTATTTGGCATAGTATAGAATTGTCGTTGAGAATGTGTTTTATTCCATACATCACTGACATCTCTATATAAGTTTTGATTAAAATTATTTTCTACACTTTCTTCAATATTTTTTTCTTGAATATTGCATGCTTCTTCTCTATCTGGTTGTTCCGAATAATCGGACATCAATACATTCATAAATGGATTATTTTTGGTAGGTTCTATACATGTTTCTGTAATATTTTCAAGTTTTTCTAATGATTCATCTAATGAATTACCACTATCTTTATCTTTATAAAATTTGAATAAATATAAAGTAATTAATGCCGTGATTATGGGTATAAATATAACATTAATATTTTTATTATATGCAAATAGAATAATAGCTATATATAAAGAAAATCTTAAAATAGCATTTAATTTTTCAATATATTCCATATCACTAACTGGAAAAAATTCTGTTAATCTATCTTTATTAAAAATTATTGAATAATCATTAAACCAAAAGGAATCTGTGTTTTTATTAGACATTATAATATATATATAATAAGAACAAAGAAATAAACCATATAAATTTATTTATACAAACAAGTAATTTAATTTTGACAATTTGTATTTTGAGGAATAATTTTTTCTCCTATTTGATTTGAATTTTGAGGAATGTGGCTAATTTTAATATTATTAGGTGAAATTTGAATAGATATAAGTATACTATTATTCGTATTATTCCATGCTTTTGGATTTTTTTTAACTATAAATGTTTTTATTTTTAAATCAGTTATTTTAGTAAATACATTAGTATTAGAATTAATAACAGTATATGAATCAACAACATATTTTTTACCAAAATGTTTTTCAACAAAATCATCTAATTTATCTTGAAGTTTAAAGTCAATAATTAATTTTGGTGTTTTGGATGTCTTTATAAAAGCTTTATATTCAGTAAATTTTTTTGCATGTGATTTTAAAAAAAATGTACTAATTAAGACTGGTATTAAAATGATGGGAATTACTATTTGAAAAGACATTATATTATATATATAATGATAAGTAAGATAAAATAAATTTTATGAATGATGTTTTCTTAAATATGTTAATATTTCATAAATAACATTACAATCTAATTTATTATATCGAACTATATCGTCCATTTCTTCTTTATATTTATGTTCATAATAATTAACAGCAGATGCCATAGAAACTTCTCCTGAAGTGCATTTTGAATCATATTTAATAGTAATCATATCATTATTATACATAGCACTTGAAACAGCTTTCAATCCAAAACCAGATAAACAACCTTTAATAACAACAGGTTCAGTTCTAATTATGTCCATAACATCAGTAAATTTAATTTTCCATTTGGATGAATTAACTTTATCATGTCTTTTTCTTGCGGAATTAAGAAAACTATTTTCAGCATTTGACCAACAATAACAATTAACATCCTCTCTATTAAGTTGATATTTAGTTAGGATAGATTTCATTTGTTTAAACCATTCTTCAATAATTCTATATTCTTCACCTTTTGTCAAAGATTCTGCTATAAAATTATAAAATCTTTCTTTATTATTAGTTTTATATTTTTTACGTAATTTTTCAGGAATAATAACAGTTAAACCAATTAAATAAATAATTGATTTACCTCCATAAAGTGAATTTAAAGTTTCAAAATCTACATAAAATTCTACCCTATTAGGATTTTTCCAATCATCACAATTATTTTCAATTTTTTTTGGTAAAATTTTAGTTCTTTTCATTTTATTAATATCAATAATTTTTTGTAATATTATTGATTTATTTGTATTTTTTTTGAAACCAAGTATTTGTGGACTTAATTTAGGATTATCCCAAGTATAAATATTTTCATTATGAGCTTTTTGTCGAATACTAGGTCCAACTTGCCATAATAATGAAATTTCTTTTAATTTAATAGCAATTTTTTTTTTAACAGATCCCCAATATCCTGGACTATTACTTAAAATTAATGGATATAACTCTTTTCTAGTCGGTTTTGGTAATATTTTCCATTTTTTACCATTTTTTTCAACATCTCTATACCAAATTAAAGCATTATTAACACTATCTATATAATTTTTATCTTGTTCATTTAATTTAATATAACCTAATCTTTTCCAATCATTATAACGATTAAATTTTTCTCCATTTTTTGTAAATTTCCATCCACTACCAACGATAAATGTAGTATTCGGTTTATAAAATTGTGTTTTTGCTAAAATTTTATTTCTAAAAGCAGATTGTGCTTTATACATTCTCATTACTGCGTCATTTGATAATGTTATTCCATTACTTGAAAATGGTAAAATTTTATATTTAATAGATACAGTAGTATAAAACCAATTATCATTATATGATGATAATCCATTCATATTACATTTTAATTTATATTTATTAAAAACTTTACTTAACCAATCACTTCGTATTAATAAGTCAACAACTGTATAAATTTTTTCATCGTCATCTGAAATCATACCATGAATAATTATAGGAATTCCATTTTTCATATATTGTTCTGTTAATAATTTAATATCTATCGAGAAATTACCAAAATTTTGTGGTAATCTTTGACAATATTTTTTAAAATTTTGTTCAATTTCATATAAAATTTTTGTTTTAAATTGATTTGTTTTTTTAAATTTTAATAAAGTAAAAGGATTATTTGGTTCTTTTTCAAAATCATTTTTATCACCATATAAATCTAACCAATCACATAAAGTATCACCTATACAAAAATTCCTAATTTTACTTTCATTAATCCATTTCAAATTATTATTTTTAGTTTTAACAATTTTTCGTTTTTTTGATGAAATACAATGTGAAAAATCAGTAGATAGTTTTCTTTTACGACTATTAGATTTTTTTTGTTGTCTTTGTTGATATGTTAATTCATCAAAGAAATTTTTAAATTTAGGTTGGTTACGTTTAAACCAATCTTTGTCTCTTGGAATAATCATTAAATTATCATTATTTAAATACCACCAATTTTGTTTTTGTTCGTTATATCCATAAAATTCTTTATTTTTACATTCTGTTTTTGTATTAACTTCTTTGAATGCACATTCATAAAAATAACATTGTTCTAAATCAGCAACTTCTAATTGTAATTGAACTTGAGCATAATAATGTAAAGAAATCGAACCAGTAATAAGTCTACTACAAGGACATTTAATTTCAATAAGAAAATGTTTAGATGTAATTCCATCAGGACTAGCTCCTAAATATTTATACTTTTTATGAACAAGTAATCCAATTTCAAAAACTGTTTCTTTCATCTTTTTTTGAAAAATTTCAACAGCTATTGGTTCATAATGATTACCATGTCGCATATAAATATTATCGATTTTTATATCATTTAATTTACTACTTAAAAGTTCATTCATATTTTTAAAATAATTATAACCTAATATTACACCACAATCACTTGCTGTTATCATTTTTGAACGTTGTTTATACCATTCTTCTGTTCGTTGTTTTATAGAACTATTTTGTAATTGTTGTATGAATTTAGTTTTTTTCATTATAAAAAATTGAATTTATTATATAAAATATATTATCATTCAATTTTTATATAACTTTATAATGAATAAACAAAAAAATAGAAAACGACAATTTCATTGCGTTGAAGGAAATAATCGTTTTTTGTCTGATTCAGAAATTAAGCGGACAAAATTTATTGAAAATAATATGCAAAATAAAAAAAATTTTATTGAAAATAATATGCAAAATAAAAAAAAATTTATTGAAAATAATATGTTTAAATTAGTTAAATCATTTAATGAATTAAATATACCAAATAATATAGTAAATTCAATTAATTCATATACATTACAAATTAGTAAACAAAGTGAACAAACTTTGAGTATTATTACAAAAGTTAATAATATTGAAAAAAAAATAAAAAGTTTAACAAATCCGTTAACTTTCAATATTATTACAAGAGTTAATAATATTGAAACAAAAATGGAAAGTTTAACTAATCGGTTATCTAAAATTGAAAAAATTTTAGAATCACACCAAATAAATGAAAGACCTAAATTTACACAACCTTGTTCATATATTGCTTAAAAAATATTACTAAAAAAATACTTGAATATGACTACTAAATTATAATTACTAAATTCTAATTACTAAATTCTAACTAAGCATATACCAAAGCTTGTCTTTGGCAATTATATTTCTTTATTTAATCGTATTTTATTTAATAATGTTTCAGTTGGAGTTTTTCTTTCATATACACCTTGGTTATAATCTTCAAATAAATCCATATCAACGATTTGATTTACTGTATTATCTAATATACGACCAGATACATTTATATTTATAATACCTTTATTGTAATATTTTTTACCATATCGTAACATTTCGCTAATAATCATACCGACAAATAATTTCATTTTGTTTCTAGGAATAACTAATTTACAATCTTTACCAATACGTATACAAAAATCTGATATTGAACATATATTATCATTTGTTTTAGCTTCCGTACGTTCTATACAAGATTTACGAACTTGAGTAATATATTTTTCCTTTTTATTTTGTATATATTCTGATTTTTGATTAACTGTAATATCTTGACATATTTTATAAACCATATCATATAATTGTTGTTTAATATTCGAAATAGTATGATGTTTATAAATATCATATTTATTTTTTTCTGTTTGTGTTTTTTTTATTAAGTTAATAATTTCTTCTTTATATTTTTTTTGTGAATCATTATTTATATATATTGAAAATTCTAAAATTAATCTATTATATCGTTCTTGTGATTCAATATTTGATTCAATATCAATAAAATTATCCCATTCATTTCCACTAATAATTAAATTATTAATTTGATTATTGTATACAGTAATATCACTAATATTAAATTTTTTGTTATTTTTTGTTAGTATAATCTGATGATTATCAATTTGTTTATAACTAGACGATTTAACAGGTATATATAATTGAGATTCAAATACTAAGTATCTTATTTGCGAATTTTCAATAAAAACTCCATTTATATCATAACCATTAAAAGAAAAATTATTTTTGTCAAGTAATGTATTAATCTTATTAATATAAGATATTGTATCTGATAGATTTTTAATATGTTTTTGAATATGTGATATATCAATTGATGGATATTTGCCAAAATTATATATGGATGGTTTAACAGGAATTATATAATATGATTGTGTTAATATAAATATTGATCTTGAAAAACTATCATTACAAACAGCTATTGGTAATAATGATTTATCATATTTACTTAATTTTTCAAAAAGTTCAATTGATTGTTTACAAGTTTTGATTTTATAAAAAACACGTTTTACTTTTCTCGATATATATTGTTTACTACAACCTTTAAGATTCCAATCACCAATTAATTTTATTAATTCTGAATAAATTTTATCATCATAACTAAAAATTTTTTTTAATAATTCAGTTTTCTTTTTCGGTCTTTTTAAAACTATTGGTTCATATGTTTTATCATCATATTCATATAAAAATATAAATTTTTTATTTATATCATAATAATCCTCAATAAATATATCTGTTAAACATGATGTATATATTTTTCCTAAATTAATATTATTATCTGGTAATTTATGTGGAATTTGTTTAAAAATAATAATATTTAAACCATCTTTATGAATTATACCCGGTTTAGATAAAATATCAATCAAATATTTACGATCAAATGGTATATTTCCTTCATAATCATTTGTTATTTGTATATAAGATAAATATTCGTCAATGATTTTATTAATAGATATAATATGTATATCAGTTTTTCTTTGTAGTATTGTTTTAAATTTTGAATATATTTTACCTTGATTTAAAGATATAAATTCTTCAGGGTTTTTTTTTAAATAGTCTCTAATAATATTTATTAATTCCCAAAATTCCAATTCCGTATATTTTAATATAGTTATCCAAAATGATTTATCATTAGATATTTTTTGTCCAAAACAGGTTCTTGTTTTTTTTACTTTCAAACATCTATTAATACCCATTAAAACAAATCCCTCAGATTTCATTATATTTGCACTAAAATTTTTGTCAAATTTAGTATAATGATTAAATATTTTATGCAATATTTTTGGTAATTTCCCAAATGTATGCTCTAAATTACGATTATTATTTGTAGATATATAATCATCAATTTTTGTTTCTAATTTTATCATATTAGTATGCGTTTCTTTATTTATTATATCCGCACAATATAACAAGTTTCGTTTTGTTTTTTTATTCATATTAGCAAAACAACATGGATGACATACATTTTTTCTTACATCATCATCATTAATTTCTACTATTTCACTGCTACTAGATTTTGGAAATTGAAGATCTAAAAATCCTGGATATATTTTTTTAGATTTTGGATTATTTGGACATTTAATTACTTTACCTTCCCATTCTAATATATTTCCATTTTCAAATGGCTTTAATATTTGTGCTAATTTATCATTATATGAATCATAATCTAATGGATCTTTAATTTGTGTAGAAATTTCTTTTAATTCTTTTTTACTTATATATTGTAATGTAGTTTTTTCATAATTATTAAAATATTTTACAATTTTTGTAAATAACATAATTTTATCAAGTGTTTTTTTTTTTGTCTTTTCTGTATTAATTACATCCCAAATTAAAGCACATTCCTTTTTTTGCCATCCAGGAGGATTACGTCCCTTACTATCTTTTATAAATTTATTTGATCGCCAAACATGATATTGGATTAATTTGTCTACTTGAATTTTTATCATTTTTTGAGGATACCTCTTATTTATTGCTTGTATAGCTTTCTCAAGCCCATAAAATTCTATAAATCGTTTTCGATATACTGTTCCCCATTTGTTTGTAAAAACCGTTAATATAATTTCCTTAAATTTATTATTTTTATTACGATTTGATGGAAAATTTTTTTTTATACTATTTATAGGTATTTTTAATTCTATTAACATTCGTATAATTTGTTTATCCTCCCATTCATGTTGATTATCATAATCATGTAACCATCTACTTGGATTTAATTTACGAGTATTAACAGAAATATAATAATTCAAATCGACTACAATATTTTCTAATGATTCTATTTTCAATTGGTATTTTTCTTTGTCTATTTTCGTTTTCTTTTTCTTTTTATATTGTTCTATTTTTAATAATTTTTTTTCTAAAATATTATTTAATTTATTTATGTTTGTTTCACCACCACCAACTTGTTTTAATGTATTTTCATTAACAGCAATATTAGTTTTCATATTTTTTAAATTATGATCTTTTATTGTTAAAATTTTTGGAGCATGTTTACCCACTTTATCACCAGTACCAATTGGTTGTCGATTTACACTACATCGTTTAGCATATAAATTACGATTACTCATATCTAATTTAACTTTACAAAATGGGCAATCTTTCATTGTATGTTTTATCTTCATTCCACAATTTGGACATTTTATTGATATATCATATGCTTGTTTTAATCTTTTTAAATATGTATAACCAGTAATTTTATTTATATTTGTATCAATATTATCAATTTCCACATTTTCATAAAAATGTTCATAAATTGTTTTAAAAAATTTTATTATATTATAATTATTATCTGTTTTTTTTATATCTTTTATATTTTTTATACTATATATCAAATATATCATCTTTTTTGCAAAGTCTGATAAATATTCCCATTGTTCAAAACTTTTAAATCCCATTATACACCATTGATATGTTTCATCTAATATATCATCGGTTGAACATCTATTTGCCGTACATCTTTTTACTTGTGTTGATTTACTAAGTTGATATAAAATACCATAACCTTTTGCTTTTCCATATAATGTATCTTTATTTTGTTCCCAAAAATTATATACTATTACAGCTTGAGATTGTGTCATATTAAATTCAATTTGCATACTTTCAATAATTACATCTTTTTCCCACAAAGTTAATTCTGTACGAATATCTGTTTCATCATCTGTATCATTTATAAATTGTTGATATAAATTCATTACAAATTTATGCACTCGTATATCCTTTTTTTGTGTAATTTCATTACCACGACCATATTCTAACCTTAAAAATCTAAAATCTAAAATAGATCCCTTACCCGTATTATCTAATTTAAGATATGGATATAACATTTGAATTATTGATTTATCTTTTATATCATCAAAATCTATAAATTTTTTTATAACTATAGAACCATTAATTGATTGAATATTAACATTTGAATTTTCAGAAGTCCAATTCTGGATATCATCATCTGCTAATTTAATTTTTCTATCGCGCATATCAATTCCTAAATTACCAATATTATTGCTATTTAATTTTTTTATAAATTTATTTATTTCCTTTATTATAAATTTCATTTGTTTTTCACCAATATAAATTTGAGCGCTTGATGATAAATTTATAGTAAATCGGACTACTTTTGTATCATATAATTGAATTTGCATATATATATCTTCATTTATAATCTCATTATTAACATTTGTTACAGATTTCGGTATTAGCATTCGAAATTGTATTAAATTCGGTTCATCAATATTCCATTTTAATTGACGATGAATACCCTTATTTTTTATAGTTCTAGTCATTTTATATAATAATTTAGACTCTTTTGGTAAATACATTACAAGAAAAGGAACATCTGGTGTAGGATTGTATAAATGGACAACTTTTTGTAAATTAATATATGAAGGAACAATTATATCTTTTGAATTTCCATTAATTTCTACATAAATTTTATGAGTATATTGTTTTAATTCTAACTTTTGTTTAAAAACAGAAGAAATATTTATATTTTTAAATTGTTCTATTATTTCATTATAATTTTTTATTTCAAATATCCAACGTTTTATATCCGAATATAAATATGTCATTTCATTTTTTATAAAAAAATTATTAAATTTCGCAAAATTTGTATAAGGCCAATAAAGTTTACTTAAAATTATTAACGATTTTTTTATTGAATCTTTATTAATAATTTTACCTATATTTTGACTTGATATTAAATAATTATAATATAAAAAAAAATCTGGAAAATATGCCATATTTATTTCGATTTCATGAGTATTATCATCTATAAATTTACTCAATGTTGAATTAATATCTAAACGATTTTTATCTATTATATTATCATTAATATAAATAGAATTTAATAATTGATATCGCTTACTTCTCATATTCAATAAAGTTTTTTCTGTATTTGAATTATTTTTTATATCATTTTCCAATTTCAATAAAGCTTGAATATTTTTCTCTTCATTATTTATCTCTATATGTAATATGTTATTTATATATTTTCCAATATCATTATTACGTCGAGATGTTAAAGTACTCATGTATTCTGTTAAATTTTTATAATCATTTTCCTTTTTTTTTTCTATATTTTCAAAAGTTTCTTTTTTATTTAAAAAATTATATATATCAATATAATTATACGCATTATCATCATTTTCTATATCTTGTTTTAAATTCTTACATATATAAAAATCTTGCGGTTTTTTATTATTACATATTGAATGACCACATATAATATCATCTTTCCATAAATACAAAAATTCTGGAATTGGTAAAGGTTGTTCTAAATATAATTTATTTGTTTTGAGTTTTGATAAATTTAATCCAGAACGATATATATATTGTTTCTTACACGTTGCACATTTTATAGTATATGATTCACTGTCCAGATTATAATAATCATCCTCATCTTCAAATAAAAAATCATCATTATCTCCGTTCTCATCATTTATTTCATCACTTACTGAAATTATCTCATTATTATGATTATTAAAACAATAAATACACGTCTTTTTTATAGTATCTGTATTTTTTGTGTCATTCTCATATTGTATTAATTTTAATAATTCATAACATATTTTCTGCTTTATTATATTTATTGTATCACTTTGATATATTGTAATCAATATTGTATTTACTTTTTTTGTATGTATATTGTCCATATTAGGATATTGTAATTCTGTATTACCAATTATACCCATTAGATTAACTTTTAGTGTAAACGTTCTTTCATATAACACCATCTAAATTATATACATATAATTTAGATATTATTACTTTATTTAAAATTTAAATTATTTATCTATTTGTTAATAAATTTAAATAACTTCGTTATTTAAAATATTCCATTAAATCCAGATAATTGAGATTCTGGTGTTTTATTACATCCTGTTTTAATCATACTAATATTATTTTCTATATTTGGAGAAATATTTTGTGTAGGATTCATTTTAAATTGTATTAAATCACTTATTCTATTAAAATTTTTTGTTGATTCTAATATTAAATTTGTATCTAATAATTTATTATCTCCAATTGTATTTGTATGATTATCTATTTTTTTTAATACTGGTTCCGTTTTTTTTACAGTTTTAACATTTTTAATTAAATTTTCTATATAATTTTTTGATATATTATCTTGATAATTATTAACTTCTTGTTGTTGAGATTTATTATAGGTAGATAGTGCTTGTATATATTCTTGTTCTTGTTCGGATTCTTGTTCGGATTCTTGTTCGGATTCTTGTTCATATTCTTGTTCGTGTTCTTGTTGATTTATTCTTTGTTTATATCTATTTTGTGCTAAATTATTTTTAGAAATATCATCAATTATATTTTGATATTTTTGAAAAATTTTTGAGTTTTTAGTTTTAGTAGATGTATTAATTTTAATATATATTGATGATATTAAAAATACTAATACTAACAAAATTAATAATAAATTTTTATTATCTTCGATTAATTCAAACATTTTTTACATTAATACAAGATAAAAATTTTTATATTAATACTTGGATTATTTTTTCCAATCTTTATGAAGAAAATTTTTTAATTTATTTGTATCTATTTTTTGGAATACCCAAAATTTTTTTTAATGGTTCGTTTTTAATAAAAATGTAAATATACCGGCAGTAATTAACTCTGTCATATTTATAATATATTGATTACATAATTAATATTGTAAATTTATAACAAAAATTTAAAATATTTAGATTTTGATTTCCACCAATTGTTATTTTATAATCAGTTTCACCTAATAATTTAAATATATTTTTTTTTTGTAAATCGTTAATAGTTTCATCTTTTAAAATTGTTTGATATAATTCATATAATATTTCTTTTGAAGAAAATCCTTCGTGAAAAATGTTTTTAATATAATTTCTTATATTAAAAATATCATTATTTTTCATAGATTCGAGTAATAAATTAATTAATTTTTTATCAACTTTATTAGTAATAAATTTCAATTTGTAGTTTATATCTTCTATACTCATATTTGATGAATATGATAATATTTGTAATAAATTAATAGATTTTCTTAAATCACCATCACTAATTATAGAAATTTTAGGTATAAAATTAATAATATTATCATTTAAATTTTCACATTGAGCTATATATTGTAATCTAGTTTCAATTAAATTATTTGGTATAGGTTTAAACATAAATTTTACACATCGTGATATAATAGGACTAGTAATTTTATTTATTGAATTACATATAAAACAAAATCGAGTTGTTTTAGAATAAGTTTCCAAAATTCTACGAAGTGCAGATTGTGCTTCAAAACTCATGCAATCAATTTCATTCAAAATAACCATTTTAAAATCTCCATTATTTAAATAAACGCTTTGATGAGCAAATGATTTAATTTCTTCTCGTACAGTTCCGATTCCTCGTTTATCTGATGCAGACAGGGATAATATATTTTGTTTATATGTTTTTTTATATAATGTTTCAATAATAATATTTATCAAACTTGATTTTCCAATTCCATTTGGTCCATAAAATATCATATGAGGTAAATTATGTAAACTATTTTTAATAATTTGAACAATTTCATTATGAGAAACCATATTATCAAAATTTATAGGTTTATATTTTAAAATCCATGGCTTACAATTTTGTTTATTAGTATTCATTATAAATTGAAAGTATCTTAATAATTTAAATAATTTATTGCTTATATAAATTTACTTGTAAATTTTAATATTCATCATCATCGATTAAACTTAAATTTAATTTTTTTTTAAAAATTATTTTCATATAATATCTATCTGTTTTTTCAACATTTATTTTTATAGAATTTACAAATTTTGCTCCAATTTTATTTGATGCTTTTTTTAATAATAAAACTGAATTATTTAAATCAGTTTCAGATATTCCTACTATATCTCCATTATCACATACACCGATATAGTATATAACATATCCATTACCTTGATATAATCTATATAACATTTGTGTACTTAATTGAGTAATTTTATATTCTGTATTTTTACATAGTTTTATTTTATATTCAATATTTCCAATTTCTTTTTCGGATTCTAATTTTATTTTCATATTATAGTTTTGCTAAACGTATATTAAATACTTTGTTTTATTTTAATTTATTCATATAAAATTATTTTTATTTAATTTTTATATGATTTTAAAATCATTTTTTTTATAACTTAAATTTAATTTATTATAGCGAGTCAAAAATATTTTTAATTCGCTATACCCACCTATAAAAATACCATTATAAAAAATTACAGGAATATATTTATAATTATTTGTAGAATATTCAATAAATTTTTTAATAGAATTTATTTTTTTGTTATGTAAAACATTCATATTTACATAACAATAATTTTTATTTTCATTTATAAGTAATTTTACAGCCATAGAACAATATTCACAATTACTTTTACCAAATATTATGAATTGAGTATTCGATAAAGTAGAAACGCAATTATATAAATTAATTTCATTTAATAGATTTTTGATTTTATGAAATTTTTTAGAATTAATTTTAACTTTATGTAAAATTTGTTTATATAGAGAATTTATTTCAAATTTATATAATAAATAATAATTATATTGATATTTACCATTTTTTAAATAATTTCTTTTTTTTTGTAAAAAATTATTATTCAATACCATATTTCTTATATTATATTGAGAAAGTAAGTATAAATATAAACAAATTTAATATTACTAAAATTATATATACAAATTTTATGAATAATAATATGTTTGATAAACTAGCCTGTTGGATTCGAAAATATAATGGATTTGTTTCATCATCATTAAAAGTCGTTACATCTACAATTGATGATATTACATCACGTTCTATATATACAGTCAAAAATATTGATAAAAACCGTAGTTTAATTAGAGTTCCAAAAAAGTGTAAAATTCATCCAGATTTGGTATATGATATTCCAAATATTGATAAATGGATAGAACAGGATGACAAAAATTTAATACAAAATCAATTATATTATCGGATTGTAATATCTCTCATATATCAAAAAAGTTTAGGAAAAAACTCTTTTTATTATCCATATATTAGAACACTTCCAAAATCATCTGATTTAAAAAATCATATAATTTTTAATGGAACAGCAGAAAATTTAAGTGATTGGAAAAAATGTTCTTTGTCTTTTGGTAATGCAGTAGAAAAAACATTAACTAGTTTTAATAATTTATTAGAATTTATTACAAAATGTAATACCGCATATCCAATTATAGATTTAGAAAAATTTGGAAATGCTAATAATGTTTTAGAAAATTTAGTAAAATGGGCTTATGTGATTTTTATAACACGAGGATGGTATAAACATGGATGTGTTCCTTTTATGGATTTATTTAATCATCAATGTTCTTCACTAATGATTGCTAAATATGTTGATAATTGTGATATGAGTAGTGCTATGAGTAGAGATAGAATGAATGGATCTGAATTAGTTTCTTATAAAAATTATGAAATTGGTGAAGAAATTTATATAAATTATGGTAAATATGATTCAAAACAATTATTAAGATGTTATGGTTTTAGACCAGATGATGAAATTCAATATATGGAATTATCTGTCGATTATAATCCGAAACTTCCAATTCAGCATTATATTCAACAAGAACTTAATCGATTTAAGTTCCCAAAAGAAAAATTATTATTAACAACTAGAACTCCAACATCATTATTACTAAAATATTTACGTATAATATCATTAGATTATTATGATATACCAAGAACATATAATGTTCAAAACTATTTTGATAAAATGATTTCTAATAATAATGAATTAAATGTTTATAAAACATTATTAAAATTAATTTCGAATTTAAGAAATACAGACTATTCAACGGAATATTTTAATAATTGTAATATGATACTTGAAACAACCGATAATTTTATTACAAAAAATTTAGCACAAATTGTAATTGATGAATATGCGATAATAAAAACTAATATGTTATGGATACATGGAAATTGGTTAGCAAAATTAGAAACTCCATTATTACAAGATATACTAGCCTCTTTAGTATCTCTTGAAATTGTATAAATAAAATTTATAAATATTTTATATAATAAGTATATAGACAGTAAGATGTTAAATATTGAAGATAAAAATCATCAATTTGAATATATTGAATCTGAAAATTTGACAGATATTCGCGAAGAAAATATATATTATAAAGATGAACAAGACGGTGAATGGTTAGAAAATTATAATAAATTACTTATAAGTATTGAACAGTTTTATGATAAGAAAGAGAAATCAGGTAATAAATTAGCTCATGAATTTTTAACTAAAGATGAGTATAAGTATACTTACAAAGTTCTCCAAAATTTTGTTGATATAGATCAAAGTTTATTACCAAGAGAAAGAACACTTATAAAAAAACCATGGGAAAGACTTGTAGAGTATTTAGATTATAAATCTGAAATATATATATTTTATCCAGATATTGCTGAAAATGATTTTTATAAAAAAATTTATTTAAAAAAAGAATTTCAGATGAATAAACAAATTCCTATTGATATTACTAAATATGAAGATATTCAAAAAGAATTATGTCCAAATGAAAAGAAAAATTTTAAATTACAATCTCATCAAAAATTAATAAAAAATTATTTATCCCGTAATACAAATTTTAATGGACTGCTAATTTTTCATGGAACAGGAACAGGAAAAACATGTTCTTCAATTACTATTGCAGAAACTTATAAAAATTTAATATCATTAAATAGTAAAAAAATATTAGTAATTTTATCAAAATCTGTAAAAAGTAATTTTATTAAAGAAATACATAATGTAGGTAAAGGATATAATCAATGTACTGGTTCTGATTATTTAAATTATGATATTTTTTCAAATCAAGAAAAGAAAAAAAAAAATGTTTTATCTTTAATTGATAAATTTTATGATTTAATGACATATGGAAAATTTAAAAATGAAATTTCAAAACAATTAGATTTATATGACATACATAAATATAAATTTTCTCAACAAATTCCAGATGACTTAATTAAATGGATTGATTTGAGATATTCAGATAGAGTTATTATAGTTGATGAAGTTCACAATTTAAAAAATTATAAAGATGATGAAGAAATGAATGATATCATGGACGAAAATGATATAGAAGTAGAACAAGTATCTACAAAAAAACTTAAACGATATGATGCTTTAGAATTAATTTTGAAATATTCACGTAATGTTAAGTTAATTTTATTAAGTGCTACGCCAATGTATCATAAACCAGTTGAAATTATATCAATCTTTAATTTACTTTTACTTAATGATGATTATGATAGAATTGAAGCAACTGATATTTTTGATGGGCATTCTTTAACAGAATCTGGGGAAAATACTCTTCGTATAATATCACAAGGTTATGTATCATATGTTAGAACAGAAAGTCCGTATACATTTGCTGAGAGAAGATATCCAAATTCAATTCCAATTCATTCATATATTAATAAGAAAATAGAACAATTAAAAAAAATTTATAAAATAAAAAAAACAATTAGAAATAATGATTATAATGATTTAATTCATATAATTCCAAGTGAAATGAGTATAGAGCATGATAAATTTTATAAAAAAAAAATTAAGACTGAAGTTTTAAGTAAAATTATTGAATATGGAAATTTTGGAAGAGCTGATATTCATAAAATATCACAGAAAAAATTACTATTATCTGAATTGCAAAATACAGATACAAGCATATCAACAAAATTAGGAAATTTAATACATAATATAATAAATAATCCATCCAGAGGGACATATTTTCTTTTTAGTTATTATGTTTCATATGGGGTAGAAATTATAGCACGTGCTCTTTTAGCAAATGGTATAAGTTTAGTAATTTCCAATACTTATGGAAAATTAATTTTAGCTGATCCAAAAACAATTAAAAGTATGTTTAAGCAATCTTTAAATCAACCAAGTAAAGATGAACAAATTTGTTACAAAGATGCTAAAACACGCGAGTATTATAAAAATAATATGGATGAATTTAAACCAATGACATTTGCATATATTATAGGTAAAACCGAAGAAAATCAAAGAGATGGTTTAATATCATCATTTAATGAAAATTCTAATAAATATGGTAATGATATTAAAATTATGTTAGGTTCGAGTGTATTTAAAGAAGGTATCAGTTTATATAATGTACGTCAAATACATTTACTAGAACCATGGCATAATCGTTCTCGGATTGAGCAAGTAATTGGAAGAGGTATTAGACATTGTTCTCATCAGCAATTATTACCAAAAGAACGTAATGTTAGTATTTATCAATATGTATCGATATATAATACCAAAGTAGATAATATAGCAATGGATGGTGATATTGATAGACGAACAGTAAAACAAATAGTAAATATTTTTACAAAAAATTTAATAATTGATACGAATCTAATTTCATCTGAAATTGCAAAATTAAATATTTTTCATTATGATATTTTAATGTATATGCGCTCTCAAATTTTAAACAATTTAATTGTAAATATTCAAAATATTTTAAGAGAATCAGCAGTTGATTGCACTTTTAATCAAGAAATTAATATAAAAACTTTAAAAGATAAAGATAAATATCAGTGTCAAAAAAAAATAGATTTTAGTAATAATGATATTGGAAATGTAATATATATGACTGATAAAGATTACGATATAAAAGAAGAAGATATTGATTATAGTACTTTTGACGATGTTTTTTATCAACCATATATTACATATGTAATTAATTTAATAAAAAGATTATTTGAAAGTGATGAAGGTATATATATATTAACCTTTAATGATATAAAAGAACATGTAAGTCTAATAGACAATCCTATATATTATGAAAAAAATAATTATATTATACGTGCAGCAATATACAGTATAATTCCAAAAGATTATACAAATATTGATTCGGTTTTAAATATAATTCGTAAAAGAATTGGTCGTAGATATATTTTTGGATATATGTTTGGTAGAAATACACCAGAAGGTGGTATATTTATATTTCAGCCTTTTGAAAATCAGATAGATGTTTATGATATAGGAAAAAAATTAATTCGATCCGATTTTGAGCGTTCTCCAATGTATGAAAAAACCGGTTTTGAACAATCAATCGAAATAGAAAGCCCTTTCAATGAAATTAATGAAAATAAATATAATGAAATTATTTATGGCAAGACATCTATTGAAGACGCAGATATAATAGATATATCAGTAATAAAGAAGAAAAAAGTAAAAAAAGTAACAGAATTAATTAAAGAAAGAGATATTTCAATTACTAATGAGAATGAGAAAATAAAAAATGCCCCATTAATTGGTTTAATTATCGATATAACAAGTATCGATAATTTTAATAAATCAGTTCATTTATGGGGATTAGTAGAGTATCATATTTGGTTAAGAGAAAAAAGAATGATTTGTAAAGAAGGTAAGAGAGAAAGTTTTGGTCAATTTAGTTTATCTTTTAATTTAGAACAATTGAAATGTATTATTGGGGAATATATTTTAACAAAGGAACATAAATCGGTGATAAATACTGTTCATTTTCTAGAAATGATGCGTAATACAAAGGATAAGAAGGCATTATTATTTATTAAAGATATTGAAATGTATACTGATATATATGAATGGTGGAATTTAAGAATAACAAAACCAAAAAATTTCAAATTAGTTTTAAAGAAACAAGATGTTGCAAATTTAATATATCTATTTTTGAAATATTTTGAAAAAATTAACATATCAAATAAAATTTGGATAAGAAATTTGTATTAAGTATACGAAACAGTTTGAACTTTATTTCTTGTAACCAAAATTTTATTTATTATTGAATAAATAAATAAAAAATTGAAAATATTAATATAATATTAATTAAAAATAATATTATATTAATATTTAATAATAAATGAAACTTTGTGATATTATAAATAATTTAAGGGATTCTTATGATATTAATAAAAATTATTATAGATTCCTATTTTCAGTATTATATTTTACAGATGAACATTATAAAGAAGTAAACTTTTTACGATATAATTCTTTGCAAAAAGAAACAAAAAAAAATTTAACACAATCAAATGTAATTATTCCAAATATAATAAATGAATCAAAGTGTAATATTTTACCTCATAATTGTATAATTTCAGTTTTTACAAATATTTTTGGAAGTAATTTTATAAAAAGTAAACCATCTACATTTTTAGATATATTTATAACATGTTGTGGTGACAAAGATGCTATAAATGATTCTTCTAACGTAAAGTTAATTTTATTAAAAAAATTGTTAGCTGATTTTGATAGCTGTGAGTTATATAAAAAATTTAATTATCGTAAAAGAGGTGGATTTAATAAAAGAATTTTAAGAAATTTATTTGAAGAAGATAATGAAGTAGAGGATAATCCTTTATTTATTCGCTTTTTATGTGATTATTTTAAAATAAATGTTTGTGTTGTTTATCCAGATAAAGATAATAAAAATATTATATTTTATTCTCCGAATGATAAATTTTCAGTTTATAAATCTACAATAATTGTAGAAAAACTTAATAAAGAAATGTATCAATATTATTCAGTTTCAAATGATGAGAGTATATTTAATTCAAATTATACTTTTATGTATAAACTTTTATCATATAAAATAGAACAAGATTTTATGAATAAATTAATAAATTTAGAAAAAAACAAATTAATTGAAAAAAAAATATCAAATAAAAGTAAGTATAAATCAAATGCAAATATATTAACTAAAAATATATTGGAAGATAGTTTAAACAGTGATATAAAAGATGTTACAGAAGATAGTTTAAACAGTGATATAAAAGATGTTACAGAAGATAGTTTAAACAGTGATATAAAAGATGTTACAGAAGATAGTTT
>Ga0208879_1000786_pt1 | contig 31664 bp, 28 predicted proteins | sample Knorr_S15_td_Bot_FD_185605 | JGI IMG/M metagenome (GOLD analysis project Ga0208879, IMG submission 185605) | Marine microbial communities from Southern Atlantic Ocean transect - Knorr_S15_td_Bottom_ad_5009_LV_A (SPAdes) (version 2) | ecosystem: Environmental > Aquatic > Marine > Oceanic | place...
CTGTGGAATATATTTATGTTGTCTTTGTCTTGTTTTGGAAATTCCAAGTATGAATTCGCCTTATCTTCAGGAAAAATATTATCCTGTGATGCCTGCTCTTCCTTTTCAAGCTGCCGATCGATCTGCATATATTTGAATCTTTCAGCAAGTGATTTATTCTTAAACACCATTTTAGCTCTTTGATTTAGTAGGTCCGTACCAATTTCTTTGTAGGGTTCATAATTTTTTGCAAACTTGCCTGAAAATATTATAGGATTTTTATTAACGATAACCCACCTGTCTTTTTTCTTGATTAATTTTTTGAATTCCTCGTTATTTGACTCAAGAAGTGTCTTGGGATCATGTTGCAAATCTATGGCGTGAAACCATCCATTGTAAAGAGACTCCCCAACCATGGACAAGGCCTGCACTTTAATTTTTCCAAAAAAATAATTAACATAGCAAAAACCACTGTTCTTTTTTATGTACTCGATACCTTTTTCTGTGTTCATTGTTAGCGATATTTCTTTCCAAACATCTGGATCATTTTCAGATAAAAATTTAGCCAGTGAGATTGTTGTCCTAACATCGCTTAGCGCATCATGAGCCATCTCAACGGGCAGTCCATTTAGTTCAGCCAAAAGTTCTAGCCTGAATATTTGACTTCCTTTTTCATTGATGTGAATATTTATTTTTGATGGATTGATTGCATACAGTCCCCTTGCAAGATTTAGCGTATCTCCTCTGTTGGGCCTTGTAATGTAAGGGTTGAATAAATTAGTGAACAAATTATTCTCCAATACTGGCTCATCAAATTCAACAGAGTTATGCCCAACAAAAGCCGTATTGGAAGAATCTTTTTTCCATTCCTGAAAATGTTGATTAATTATAGATATCAACTCATAAGATGAGTGTTCAGCAATCAACGCTTCCTTTATTGTTTTTTGCGTTATTAAGAAAGCCCCTGGCTGAGGGATAATTGAAGTACGAAGACGCGCTCGTTTATCCAAGGACTTGTTTGTCTGATTGAATTTACCGTCTGCTACTATTGCTCCAACCTGCAGAATTTGTTCCCAATTTGGACTTTGATTAAATGCTTTTGGGCTAGCTTTTTTACCTTTTCCTGTCGTTTCAAAATCATAAAAAATGTAACTCACTTAAACTTTGAATATCATTTGAATACGATTTTAAATAGAAATTAATTATCCCTTTTAACCCAATAAAAGTGATAAAAAGCTGCAGCAACTATGGCAACAAATAAAGAGATAAAGGCTACATAAATTATGGTTGAAATAGCCCATACAAGAATAACCAAAAGCAATCCAATAGCTGTAATGGCCGCCCAAAAGTAAAGCAATCTTTCAAGAAACAACTGCATGATATTATTGTATATTATTTAAAGTAATTTATCAATTTCATCTCGAGAAGGCATGGAATTAGCGGTGCCAATCTTAGTAGTTGATAATCCGGCGGTAGCACTAGCAAATTTAATGGCATCCTTGATGTTGTACTTTTCATTTTCAGTTAAAGCTACGGCAAATCCTCCATTAAATGCATCTCCCGCACCCGTTGTATCAAGTACAGGATTATTTAGATCAACCACAGGAACATGAAAGTTTTCTCTATCATTGGCAAAAAAAGCTCCTTTTTCTCCAAGAGTAATAATAATATTTTTTATGCCCAATTGTAATAATTTATCAGATGCTTTTTTTGCATCTTCTTCATCCTCAACTTTATGATTTACATAAAAACCAGCTTCGGTTTCATTGGGGGTAAAATAATCAATTAAAGGGAAAATTTCTTTGTCAATTAAAGTTGCTGGAGCGGGATTTAGAACCGTGGTTACATTATTTTCTTTAGCTATCTTTAATGCATAAAAAACAACTTCTTTGGGAGCTTCCAATTGAGTAAGAAAAACTTGTGAGTTTTTTATAACATCAGCTGCTTGATCAATATCATCCGTAGTTAAGGCGCCAGCTGCACCAGCTACTACATTAATTGCATTTTTACCTGATTGTTGATCGACAAAAATACCCGCTGCTCCAGTAGAATGTTCAGAAGATATAATTACCTTGGAGTAATCAACTCCTGCTTCCTCATAAATCTTTCTAGCCATACTTCCAAATTGATCATCACCAATTTTTGAAATAAAGTATGTTTTTACTCCGGCTTTAGCTGCAGCGACGGCTTGATTAGAACCTTTACCACCTGGACCAATAACAAAATTATTACCTAAAATGGTCTCTCCTTCAACTGGAATTTTTTTTCCAAAAAAAACAAGATCAGCTACATAAATTCCAAGAATACTAATACTCATTTACTTATCTAATATCCAAACACTTCCATCAGGTTTGATTACACCTTTGGTGAGAATAAAATTACAATAAGGTCGTCTCTCACTTGTTGTTATAAAAGCATAAGTATTTTTTGATTCATTATAAAACTGTTGACGTTCAAAAGAACCTATATTCCAATGATCTCCTGACACTTCTTTAATGACATCTATAACTTCTTTATTAGCATCGTTGATCTCATCAGGACTATTATCTATCTCCATGCGATGTACAGCAGATTGAACAAAGCTATCTAACGGAAAGGCAGATAAAACAGCGCGCATAACAGTAGCCATATCCAAACCATCTAGACGATGAACACGGTCATGATTAGAATGGGCTGGAAAATTGATGTCAGAAATCACTAACCGATCTCCATGTCCCATCTCTCTCATTGTCTTTAGAATGTCTGGACTTAGAATAGGATCTATATTTATAAGCATATAAGCCTTTTAACTTATTCTCCGTAAGGGATCCAAATATTTTTAACTTGTGTACTTTGATACAAAAATTCATTTAAAAACTCTTCAGAAGCATTTGTCCAATCAAGGTGTTTTTCTTCAGGGCACCAATAGCGCTTTATATTTGAAGTAGTATTTTTAACAATCTCTGATCGCTGCGCGCTATCAGCTCCAAAATACCAAATTCCTTCAATATTCTCATGTTGAGATAAAGTTTTATTCAATTCATTTTCTTTTGCAGTTAAAATATTTACATATCCTCCTGGAACATCAGATGTATCAAGAACTTGATATAGTTCTGTTGCAATTAAGGACGTCTTTTGGCCAGGCACGATAATATTAGTATTTCCTGTTGAAAATACAGAGCCCATAACAGTCACTAAGTTTAATAAAGGACTATCATCACTGAGAATGGAGGTCATAACGCCTAACGGTTCTTTCATGGCCAGGGTTAATCCTCGCATCGGTGGATTATGAACATTGCCTTCAAACTTATCTGCCATCGCAGCATAATAAAATAATCGCTCACAGGATTGGCTAAATTCTTTTGATGCATTTACGGGTGATGATCCACGCAAAGCAACCAACAAATCAACAAAAGTTTTTTCTCTTTGTTGCAGATTTTCTGCAAGATAAAATAAAATCTGCGATCTATTAAAATTACTCAGTTGTTTTGCAAAAGACTTTGCAGCAATCTCAACACTGTCACGTACATCTTTTCTATTTGCTTGCGCAATATCGCAAATAAAAGAATTATTTACCGCATTTAATGGAAATGAATAACCACCATCCGGTCTTTTTTGTTTGCCTCCTATATAAAGTTTTGGAGTCCTATCAATCATAGGCAAAGAAATTTTTATTTTATTGTTTGTTTTTTTTGATCCCCTCACTACTGGCAGATTAATCTTTGTATAAGCTCTAATTCCTTCGCTCCCCCCCTCTCTTCCAAATCCACTTTCCTTAAACCCACCAAAACCGCAAGCGGCATCAAAAAGATTTGTTGAGTTAATCCAGATAACTCCAGCTTTGACCTTTGGCGCTACATCTAAAGCTAAATTGATATTTTCTGACCAAATGCTGGCTGCAAGTCCGTAAGGTGTATTATTAGCAATTGCAACAGCTTCACTTGGGGTACGAAATGTTAAGCTTATTAAAACAGGACCAAAAATTTCTATTTGGGCTATGTAAGATGCAGGCATCACATTTGTAAATAAAGAAGGAGGATAAAATAAACCCTCTTTTGGGCAGGACCATGACGGTTGCCATAGTTTTGCGCCTTCCTTGACACCTTTTTTAACAAGACTATCAATTTTTTTTAGTTGAACTGGTGCAACTATCGCTCCAATATCAATAGACTTATCCAGTGGATTGCCTACACGTAATTTTTCCATTCGTTGTTTTAATTTTTTTATAAATTTTTTTTCAATACTTTCCTGAATTAACAACCTTGATCCAGCACAACAAACTTGACCTTGATTAAACCAAATAGCATCAACGACACCCTCAACAGCACTGTCTAAATCAGCGTCTTCAAAAACAATAAAAGGGGATTTGCCCCCCAATTCCATTGTTAATTTTTTATTTGTGTTGGAAGTGGAAGCAATAATTTTTTTTCCAACTTCTGTTGATCCAGTAAAAGCTATTTTCTTAACTAAAGGATGGTTTGTAATATGCTGTCCTGTAGATCCATCCCCCGTAACAATATTGATGACACCATTGGGTAATTTTGCTTTCATACATAATTCAGCAAAATATATTGCTGTCAAAGAGGTGTATTCTGCAGGTTTAAGAACAACTGTATTTCCGCAAGCAATGGCAGGAGCTATTTTCCAGGCAAGCATTAATAAAGGAAAGTTCCAAGGTATAATTTGTCCCACAACTCCCAAAGACTTAACTGAATCTTTTGATTTTACCGCCCACCCAGCATGATAGTAAAAATGACGTGCTACTAAAGGAATATCTATATCACGTGTTTCCCGAATAGGTTTACCATTATCTATAGACTCTAAAACCGATAAAAAACGAGCATGTTTTTGAATGAGTCTAGCGAGTGCATACAAATATTGCGAGCGTTTGTAAGATGATAGTTTTGACCATTTGGGGTATGCCTTATTTGCAGCTATAACTGCGCTATCTACGTCTTTTTTTGAACTGACTACTAATTTGAATAGTTTTGAATTAGTAGAAGGATTAATGGATTGTAATATTTTTGAACTTTTAGACAAAGTCCACTTTCCATTAATATAAATTCTATTGGGACTAGATAAATTTTTAATCCACTTTAAAACATCCTTATCATCTTCTGGGGCAGGTCCATATTTAATGTTTTTAAAATTTTTAATAATGTTATTCATTTATGCCATGGCCAATCTGTCTTTTGTTGCATAACGTCCTAATGCATGATGATATAATTGTCTCTCAATATCAATTAATAAACTAGAAGCACCAATTCGTAATAACCTAGGATTAAACCATTCATGACCTAACTCTTCCATGACTAAAATCAAAAATTCAATGACTCCTTTGGCTGTAGAGATACCTCCTGCTGGCTTAAAACCAATTTTTTTGCCGGAATATTCGTAGAACTCCCTTATCATACGGAGCATTACCAAGCTGTTATTTAAATTTGCATTCACATTTTCTTTTCCCGTAGAAGTTTTAATGAAATCTGCGCCAGCCATCATACAAACTAAGGAAGCTTTGGCCACATTTCGCAATGTTTCTAAATCTCCCACACCTAGAATTGCTTTTATTTTGATTCCTTTAGCTACTTCCTTGAAACTTTTAACTTCATTATACAATTTCTGCCAATTGTTTTGTAAAACAAAACCTCTATTGATTACAATGTCGATTTCCTTTGCACCGGCCTTAATTGAATCTGAAATTTCTTTTTTTCGCGTAAAAAAAGACGATAACCCCGCAGGAAAACCTGTTGAGACAGCTGCTACAGGAATTTTTCCTCCTAAATTCTTTTGGGCTTGATGAACTAAATGATGATAAACACACACAGCCCCAACTGTTAATGAATTGGGTGGTATATCCAATACATTAAGGATATTGTGAGCTAGTGGATTAAGCGCTTTTTGACAGAGACGATCAACTTTCCCAAAAGTATCATCTCCACTAAGTGTAGTTAAGTCGATTAGTGTTATTGCCTTTAATAACCAAGCCGCCTGATAGTCTTTTTTTATCGAACGCCTTTTAACTAAAGAAATAGTGCGCCGTTCAACAGCACTCAAATTCACTTGCACATTATTAATCCAATCAAGATCAAGATTAAAGTAAGTTTGTGGGTATTGTTTTTTCTTATTACTTAAACTCATCAGTAATGGGTCTTTCTAATAAATTTTTAATTTCGTCTTTGATTGAATGGGAGTTGTATAAAATATTATAAACTGATTGCATGATGGGCATATCTATTTTCTTTTCATCCGTTATTTGCTTTACCGCTTTAACTGTATAATACCCTTCTGTAATTTCCTGGGATTTTAAAATATCCTCAAAATCAGGTTTGGACATACTAGAAATCATTTGACCAAAACTTGTATTGCGTGATTTAAGTGAATTACACGTTAAAATTAAGTCACCAAGTCCCGATACACCAAATATGGTTTGCTGTTTAGCTCCTAACGCTTCCCCAAATCGTGAAATTTCTACAAAAGATCTTGTTATTAAGGCGCTTTTGGCATTTTCTCCAAGATTGAGTCCTTGTGTCATACCTGCAGCAATAGCGTAAACATTCTTCAATGCGCCCCTATTTGACACCCAATAAGATCGTCTGAATAATATAATCTAAAATTCTTATTCTGAAATAATGAATTAACCCTTCTAAAAGTTTCCTTATTGTTGGAGGCTAATGTTACTGCAGTTGGTAGATTTTGTGCTACTTCATCAGAAAAACATGGTCCAGATAATATACTAATTTTTTTACTTTTAGCTGTATTATTGACAACTTCACTTAATAAATCGGATGTAGAAATTTCTATTCCCTTGGAGGCTACTATTATTTCTTGGTCTTTATTAGTTAAGGATAAATTTGTTAATACTTCCCTTATGGTCTGAGATGGTAAAGCAATAAATAAATATTCTAGATCCTTAAATGTTTTAGTATTTTCAGTCGAAGTTACATTTTCATTAAATACTGTATATTTTAATTTGGGATTGAACTTATGATCATTAATAGATTGAACCGTGTTTTTATCACGAGCATAAATAAAAACTTTATTATTGCTTAACAATTTAGCAAGAGCACTTCCCCAAACGCCCCCACCTAATATTCCAATTTTTTTCATACTACTCCAATAAATCTCTTACATGTAGCGCAATCGCTAATGAAGATGTTAATCCTGGTGACTCAATACCATACAAGTTAATTAAATTGGGAATTGAGTGAATACTATCTGTTTGAATTATAAAATCTCTCTTCGATTTTTCTTTCTTTTCTATAATAGGGCGAATTCCAGCATAATTTGGATTAAGTGAATTAGAATCAAAATCTGGGAGATATTTTTTTATTTCATTAATAAATAATTTTTTTTTATTTATATCAACTTTGTAGTTTTCTCTATCCTCAACCCATTCAAAATCAGGACCGAACTTAACTGAATAATCCAATTCCGGAGTCAAATGTATTCCTAGTGAAAATTTATTTGGTATAGGATAAACAAGATGACGAATACCTAAATCCTTATTGATACTAAAATAATTTCCTTTAGCAAAGAAAGTTTTGGGTACAAATTCTTTTTTTAACCCCTCTATTTTATTTGCAATATCTGTTGCATATAAACCTGTTGAGTTAATCAGATTTCTACACTTAATAGTTGTTTCTTGATTATTATTGTCAAGAACACGTAATGTAAATATTTTACCATCAAAATTTATTTTACTTACTAAGGATTGGTATGAAATCATATTACCTGAATCCAAGATTTGACCTTCCAATGAACGCATAAAACTTACTGCATCCACAATGCCACTAGACGGAACCAGCAGAGATTCTTCACACCGTATTAAAGGTTCTAATTGCAATGTTTGTGACTTAGTTAATTTTTTAATATTTCTGACTCCATTTTTTTCAGCGTTAATTTTTATTTGATCAATAATCTGAACTTGCTCTAAACTTGAAGCGACAAGAATTTTTTTTGTATTGCGATAAGGAATATTATATTTTTTACAATACTCATACAAAAGGGTGTTTCCTTCGATACAAAATTTTGATTTTAATGAGTTTTCTGGATAATAAATTCCTGCATGAATAACCCCTGAATTTCTAGAGCTAATAAGTTGTCCAAAATATTTCTCTGACTCTAAAACAAGTATTTCTCCATTGATGTTCGACAACTCTCTGGATATGGCCAATCCCACTACTCCAGCCCCAATTACCACCGTTTCAACGCTAAAATCTGTCATTTAAACCATATTTAGACTATTTTTTTAAAAAAACTAAGTATTGATCTCTGTACCTAATAATTGTTTTAGATTATAGGTGCCTTATAGAAATTTCTTGGAGGAAATATGAAAAAATTACTTCTTGCAGCTATCATAAGCTTGACGACAATTTCGTCAGTTGCTTTAGCTGAAATTAAAGTAGGAATTATATTAGGTTTTACCGGACCTATTGAAACTCTTACTCCTGCTATGAGAGACTCCGCAAAATTAGCTTTTGCGGAAGTGTCTGCCTCTGGCGCTTTGCTTGGAGGAGAAACTATTACACCCCTTATAGCAGACTCAACTTGTGTTGATTCTGATGCTGCAGTTGCAGCTGCTGAGTTAATAGTTAGTGATGGAGCTGTTGCTATTATGGGCGCAGACTGTTCTGGTGTAACCGGTGCAATTGTAACAAACGTAGCTGTTCCAAATGGTATAACTATGGTTTCACCTTCTGCAACTTCACCAGGTCTAACTAGTCTTGCAGATAACGGTCTTTTTTTCCGTACAGCACCTTCAGATGCTAAAGGTGGTCAAGTGCTTGCACAAGTTGCATTAGACAGAGGTCTTACAAGTGTTGCAGTAACTTACACTAACAATGATTATGGTAAAGGTTTAGCTGATGTATTTGAAGCATCATTCACTTCTGGTGGCGGAACAATAACTACTGTTGCTTCACATGAAGATGGTAAAGCAGATTATTCTGCAGAAGTTGGTGTTCTTGGTTCTGCTGGTGGCGATGCTTTAGTTGTCATTGGTTATCTTGATCAAGGTGGTAAAGGCATGATTCAAGGTTCTCTTGACTCTGGAGCTTTTGATTTGTTTGTTTTATCAGATGGTATGATTGGTCAATCATTAGTTGATGCTATTGGTGCAGACCTTAATGGATCTTTTGGAACACTTCCTGGAACTCAATCAGAAGGTTCAGCAAAATTTGCTGAAATCTCTGGTGACATAGATCCAACAGCTCCTTATGCTGGTGAATCATATGACGCTGCTGCTCTTATAGCTCTTGCTATTGAAGCTGGGGGATCTGCAGACCGTTCTTCAATTGTTGCAAACATCAAAAAAGTGGCAAACGCACCTGGAGAACAGATTTTTCCAGGTGAATTAGCTAAAGGGCTTGCAATTTTAACTGGTGGCGGAGATATTGATTATCAAGGCGCTACAGATGTAGAACTTAGCACTTTTGGTGATGCAGCCGGTTCTTTCAAAGAAATGGAAGTAAAAGGCGGCACATTCGAACTAGTTCAAGTTCGCCAATAATATAAAAATTATCAATTTAAAAACTCCAGCTTTAAAGCTGGAGTTTTTTTATGAATGTCTTACTTTTTCAGGCAATATACCTTTTGGGCGATACCTCATAATTAAAAGTAATACTGACCCCATAATTAAATATCTAAAATACGGGACACTATCTATCAAATGAAGTTTAAATTTATTTTCATCATGCAATGCAGCAGTTAATATTTCAATTAAATATTGTGAAACTGGAGCTGCCTCAATCCAAACAAACCAAATTACAAAGCCTCCTAAAATAGCTCCCACGTTATTGCCACTTCCTCCCACGATAACCATAACCCAAATAAGAAATGTATACCGAAGGGGAAGAAAACTAGCTGGGGTAAATAAACCACTTTGCGTAATCAGCATAGCTCCTGCTATACCAACAACAGCTGATCCGATAACAAATACTTGTAAGTGTCTTTTAACTATATTTTTTCCCATAGCATTTGCTGATGTTTCATTATCACGTATAGCTCTCATCATTCTTCCCCACGGTGAAAATTGAGCTTTATTCGCTAAATACAAAATAAAAAGCAATACTATTGTAAATAAAATCATATAATTTAATTTTACAAAAATGCTTGAACCTTCAATAACTAGTTGATTAAGTAATTTTTCACTCTCTAAAGAGTCGCTTACCTTGCCTAGTTTAGAGCTATTTAAATAGCTTATAAGAGAAATAAACCAGTCAGTTTTTTGAAGATCAATTTCATAAGGTACCGGTCTTTTTAAACCAATGACATTTTTCACTCCTCTTGAAAGCCAATCTTCATGTTTGAGAACAGTAATAATAATTTCTGAAATTCCAAGCGTGGCGATTGCTAGATAATCCGATCGTAATCCTAATGTAATCTTTCCAATAACAAATGCTACGCCAGCAGCAAATAAGCCTCCAACAATCCATGAAAATATTATGGGTAATCCTAAACCTCCTAAAAATCCTGTTACGGCTGGATTAACATTTTCTATTGCTTGAACTGCTGGACGAAAAAATAAATTGATTAGTATTAAACCTATTATTATGGTTAAACCAATAATCCAATATTTGTATGAACTATTACGAAAAACGCGGTTGAGAAAAAAAACTGCAACAATTGTTATGATTAATAGAAATAAACTAATTATCATTCCAATGCCTCCAACACGCCAAGCTTCTCCAACAGGTGAATAAGAAACTAAAACAGCAGCTAGTCCTCCAAGAGCGGTAAAGCCCATAATGCCTACATTAAATATACCTGCATATCCCCACTGTATATTTATTCCCATAGACATTACCGCTGATATGATACACATATTTAAGATTGAAAGGCTTAGGGACCAAGACTGTCCAAATCCAACTAGTAAAAACATTGAAGCCATAATTAGTATGGCAAGAATTTCATTTCTATTTGTTTTGTTCACAAAGTCCTGCCTTTGAATATTCCAGATGGTCGAATTAATAAAACAATTACTAAAATGGAAAATGATACTGCAAACTTATAATCAGTAGATAGTAATTGAACCAAACCAGATGGTTCTAAACTTTGAGGTAATAAATAAATAAAAAATTTTTTATATGCATAGGTTACCATTATTTCTGAAAAAGCAATGACATATCCGCCTACTACAGCTCCTATTGGGTTACCTATTCCCCCAACAATTGCTGATGCAAAAATAGGTAAAACTAAACCTAAATAAGTAAACGGCTTAAAACTTTTATCCAAACCATAAAGAGTTCCAGCTACAGTCGCCAATGCTCCCACTATAAGCCAAGTAATAAACACAACTTTGTCTGGATTAATTCCAGATAATAGAGCTAAATCTTCATTATCAGAGAAAGCGCGCATCGATTTACCAGTCCGCGTTCGTTGTAAAAACCAAAACAATAGACTAACTAAAATTATGGTTACAAAGATTGTTATAACTTGTGTTGATTTAATTGCTAATCCTTCACTTAATCCTGTAATTTCTTTAAATTGTTTTGCTTTCATAATAAATTTTTGCCCGTCAAAAAATTGCCTATCATCTGGCCCAATTATAATTCTAACAATTGCTTGTATAACAAACATAACTCCTATTGAGATCATCGCTAAAACTACTGGTGTGCTTTTTTTTGTTCTGTAATGTCGAAAAACAAATTTATCAGTAACTAGACAAAATAAAATAGTTGCAAAAATAGCTAAAGGAAGAGCTAGTATTGCAGTGGGGAGAAAGCCTAAAGAGATACCATATGATTGCAATACCCAAGTAAAAAGAATCGTCATCATTGCGCCAAAAGACATCAGATCACCATGAGAAAAATTCGCAAAACGAAGGATGGCGTATATGAAAGATACTCCTAGAGCTCCTAGAGCTAGTTGAGATCCATAAGATAAAGCTGGTATAAATATGTAATTTAATAAAACTATTAATGCATTAACTAAATCAACCACAACAACTAACCACCTAAAAAAGATTTTCTAACATCTGGATCATTTAACAAATCTTTTCCAGAACCTTCCATTCTATTTTCACCATTCACCATTACATAACCTCTGTTTGCAATGCCAAGAGCTTGTTTTGCATTCTGCTCAACCATTAAAATACCAACTCCTGTTTTTCCCACTTCTATTATTCTTGTAAAAAGATCATCCATAACAATTGGAGATACTCCAGCTGTAGGTTCATCAAGCATTAATATAGTAGGCTTGGTCATAAGTGCCCGTCCAAAAGCTACCTGTTGTCTTTGTCCTCCAGATAATTCACCTACATTTTGATTTCTTTTTTCTTTTAATATGGGAAATAAATCATAAATTTGATTTATTGTATCCTGAATATCATCTTTTCTCAAAAACGCTCCCATTTCTAAATTTTCTTCAACTGTCATCCCTGTAAAGACATTTTTTGTTTGTGGAACAAAGGCAATACCCAAGCTAACTCTGTCTTGAGGAAGCATTGTTGTTATTTCTTCATTATTAAATTTTACTGAACCATTATTTAATTTCAACATACCAAGCATTGCTTTCATTGCTGTTGATTTTCCAGCTCCATTTGGCCCAATTACAACTACAATTTCCCCTGCTTTTACGTGAATATTACAGTTTTTGATTATATCTGCACCCCCATATCCTGCAGTCATATTTTCACCTTCAAAAAATATCATGACTTTAAAGCTTTGTTTTGTTTTATTCCTCTACCTAAATAAGCCTCGATAACTTCCTCATTTGATTTTACTTCCTCAAATGATCCTTGAAATAAAACACTTCCTTCTGCCATCACAATAACAGGCTCACAGATCTTCTCTATCAGATCCATATCATGCTCAATTACAAAAAATGTGTAATCTTTCTCTTTATTAAGACGGATAATTGCATCGCTAATTTCATTTAATAATGTTCTATTTACGCCTGCTCCTACCTCATCCAATAAAACTAGTTTAGCATCAACCATCATTGTCCTACCCAATTCTAATAATTTTTTTTGGCCTCCAGATAGATTGCCCGCCAATTCCTGAGTTAAATGATTGAGATTTAAAAAATCAATCACTGCAATTGCTTTTGCCCTAATTTCTTCTTCTTGTTTTGATACAATAGAATTTTTAAACCATGAATAAAGAAGATTTTCTCCAAATTGATTCCCTGGAACCATCATTAAATTCTCTAATACCGTTAATGTGGAAAATTCATGCGCAATTTGAAAAGTACGCAGAACACCTTTTTCAAAAAGCTCATGTGCTTTCAAATCTGATATTTTTTCTTTTTCCAAATAAACTTCTCCTAAATCTGAATGTAGATTGCCAGCTATAATATTAAATAAAGTTGTTTTTCCTGCTCCATTTGGACCAATTAACCCTGTGATTGATCCCTTCGTTACGTTCATAGACGCATTGTTAACTGCTACAAGTCCTCCAAAATTTTTTTGTATATTTTTAATTTCTAACATCATTGATTAATTTTTTTAACGTTATAGTAAATACAAACATTAAGTAACAGCCCAAAAGAAACCATGATCGATAGCATTGCTGTGCCACCATATGAAATTAAAGGCAAAGGAATGCCAACCACCGGCAATAAACCAGTCACCATTGCCATATTTAATATAACATATATAAATATATTACAGGCAACTCCCAAACATATAATTCGGCCAAATATATGATAAGATTTAATACTTATATAAAAACAAATTGTAATAAGTAGCCCAAACAAGAATAAAAGAAACATTGTGCCTATAAATCCAAATTCTTCACCAATAAGTGTAAAAATGAAATCAGTTTGCTTTTCTGGAATATATTCTAGATAAGATTGTGTTCCTTCCAAAAAACCTTTACCAGCTAAGCCTCCTGAGCCCAAAGCAATTTTTGATTGAATTAACTGATACCCTTGCCCCAAAGGATCTAACTCTGGATTAAGAAATGATAAAAATCTTTTTTGTTGATAAGGTTTAATTAGACCCCAAAGAAAAGGAAAAGAGCTAAGGGAAATAATAACTCCAAGAACAAATTTCCAAATTCTTATTCCAGCGATAAACAAGATCATAACACCCAAAAGAAAAATACTTATCGCAGTGCCAAGATCAGGTTGTAGTAAAACAAGCACAAATGGAACTAATATAAAAAATGCCGGAATAATGATATGATATATTTTTCCAATAGTATCAAATCTTAAATTATGAAAATATTTTGCGAGTGCCAGAATAATTGCAACTTTAATTATTTCTGAAGGTTGAACACTTATACCGAATATTCGTATCCATCGCTCGGCTCCTTTTCCAAAGATTCCAATTATTTCAACAGAAAATAAAAGTATTAAACATAAAAAGAATAATGGGTATGAGTATTTAAAAATAAATTTGATATCTATTAAAGCTATAATTATCATTAGAAAAAAAAGAACGCCAAATCTAATAATATGTTTTTCAGCCCAAGGCGAAAAACTTCCTTCACCAGCTGAATACAGAGCTGCTGTTCCTATTGTAATAAGTATTAAAATAACAAATATTAAAAAAAAATTTAAATTTAAAATTTTTTTAAAAATCATGTAATGTTAGTTTTATTAATATAATTAAACACATCCCTGGCAATTGGAGCTGCCGTTGATGCCCCAGATCCACCATGCTCAATCACTACTGATATAGAATATTGAGGTTTATTTGAAGGCATATAACCAACAAACAAAGCATGATCACGATTTTTCCATTCAATTTCAATATTCCTAAAATCTTCGCTTTCTCTCTCAACCATGGAAATTTTCCTGACTTGCGAAGTGCCTGTTTTGCCTGAAAATTGAAAATCATTACTTTTTGATTGATTAGCGGTTCCCTTTTTTTCATTAACGACTTTAAACATTGCTTTTTGAACAATCTTGATTCCATTACTGTATTTTTTCATGATATCAAATTTCTTTTCTTCTGAAGATCTAATTATTGAAGGTAATATTTTTTTTCCGCCAGAAGCAATGCGGGCTGTCATAACAGCCATTTGTAAAGGAGTTGCCAATAAGTAACCCTGTCCAATGGCAGTAATTAATGTTTCTCCTCCATACCATTTTTTATTATATACCTCTTTCTTCCATTTTTTAGAAGGCACAATGCCTTTTTTTTGATTATCAATATTAATTGGATATATTTGCCCTAAACCAAAATCCTTGGCTACCTCAGCAATTTTATCTATTCCTACTTTAATGGATAACTCATAAAAAAATACATCGCATGACTCTTGAATAGCTTGCTCCAAATTCATTTTGCCATGTCCTTTTGTCTTCCAGCAATGAAAAAATCTATCTCCAAAACTAATTTTTCCGTTACAAGAAAAATTATTTTTTGAATTTATAATATTATGTTTTAATGCTGCTATTGCTACTATCATTTTGAAAGTAGAGCCAGGTGAATACAGCCCCTGAATCGAACGATCTGTTAAGGGTGACAACGGATTGTTTAAAAGTTCTTGCCAATATTCATAATTTGGTTTTTTTATTATTTTGTTGGAATCATATGTTGGTACTGAAGCCATAGATAATATGTCTCCACTAACTATATCTATTACAACAATTGAACCTGCGCGATGATTTGAAAGTTGCTTATGCAAATATTTTTGTAAGCCTATATCAAAAGTAAGTGTTATATTTTCTCCTTTTGTGCTCATTTGTTTCGATATTTCCCTAATTGTTCTCCCTAAAGAATTTACCTCAATTTCTCTATTTCCTGCTTTCCCAATTAAATTTTCATTAAAGGATTTTTCTAATCCTTGTTGGCCAATATTAAGTTTTGGCATTTTTAAAATGTAAGGCAATCGTAAATCTTTTTTTGATGGTTGATTCACATATCCAAGTATATGGGAGAAATACTGACTTTCAGGATAAACTCTTTGAAAATCTTGTATTAATTCTAATCCGGTCAAATAATTTTTGTTGACCTCAATAAGTTCTAAAGTTTTCCAATCTAAATTTTCAATAATTTTTATTTTTTCAAATTTCTTTATTTTTTTGCTTAATTGAATAATTTCTCTTTTTTGTTTAAAATTTAAATCTATAAATTTTGACAAATTATTTAAAGTTAATGATAAATCACTGGTTTTTTCTGGAATTACATACAAATCAAATACTTTAATATTTGTTGCAATTACTTGCTCTTTTCTATCTCTGATTTCTCCTCGTAATGGATATAAAATTTCTATGTTGATTTGATTATTTTTTGATAACGTTCTATATTTGCCAGAATTGGTTACTTGAATATTAAATAACCGCCAACCTACAATTGAAAAAATAATCAATTTACTCAAATAAATAAAAAAAGTCCTTCTATTCAAAACAGTTAATTGTTTTTTTCGATCAGAGTAAAACATTATATTACTCTATCTATTTTTGAAAATATAATAAATATTGGATATGAAAATATAATTGATAATAATGCAATTTTTAAAAAATAACTAAGATTAAAAGAAAAACCAAACATCATTTGTGAAATAAACATTTCAAATAAAATCATTGTTATTTGTGTCATTAATAACATCAAGTATATATTTAATTTTCTTAAATTATTAAGGTATTTAAAAGTTAAATAAAAAATACTTAAAGCAAACATGAAGGTAATTAAATGAGGACCGATTTCGTTAATCCAAAACAAATCTAATCCTAATCCATATAAAAAATATATAAGGTAAAGTTTCTTTCTATAATAATAAATACCTAGATAAATTATCAAAAAATGAAAAATTGAATAACAAATTATATTTAAAATTGGAAATAATGGCACGCCATTAACAGTTAATGAAAAAAAAATGATTAATAAAATATTATAAATGATAAAAGAATTATAATACTGCGATAAGTGCATTTATTTTGATTTTATAACTTGCACATAACCAAGATTTTTAAAATCAACATAAGGAATAGCCAAATAATCATCCTCCCGTACAAGGATTACTTTCCCTACTAAAATATCACGTGGAAATATTTTTGCATTTCCGCTAGTAACTAAAAGATCACCTACTTTTGGCAGTGTTTCATCTTTAATAAAAGCGCTAATTAAATACTTCCCATTAGCCGTACCTCGAACAATTGAGTAAGATTTATCAGATAAATTTTTTACAGGAACTGAAGAATTTTGATCATTAATTAGTAAAACTTTTGAATTTTGATTCGAAGAAGTAATAGTTTTTCCAACCAATCCTTTTTCATTAATTACAGCTAAATCTTCTTTAACCTTGTGTTCAAGACCTGCATTAATAGTTATAGCATTGACATAGAGATTAGTTGTTTGATTAATAACTGAAGCTGTTTTTATAATCTCTATTTCATTGGATGTAGAATTTAATAAACGCTTAAAAACTCTATTTTCTCCGGTATTCTTAATGGCAAGGGTTTGCCATTTTTTTAATCTAATAATTTCTTGTTTTAGTTTTAAATTTTCTCCTTCTAGATAACGAATATTATTTAAGCGCAATCCGATATTGGTAACTATTGTAACAGGGGAGGAAATTATTTTTGTTATCGGAGATATTATGTCTATACCAACGTGTTTTATCTTATTTGCAATATAATAATCAGTTTTATTAAATGAGATAAGCAAAAAAGTTAAAACAAATAAAACAGATAAATAAACACCGCTGAAAGTTTTCTTCTTTGTAGCAGAGGTAAACCTATTTTTAGATAACATTTAATTATTCAGATGCAAAAATATCACCTAGATTATCTTTTTGCTCAAGAGCTCTCCCTGTGCCCAGAACCACGCACAGTAATGGATCTTCAGCAATAGAAACGGGTAAACTAGTTGATCTCCTTAAAACTTTATCAAGATTGCCTAATAGAGAGCCTCCACCAGTAAGCATAATACCTCTTTCAACAATATCAGCTGCCAATTCTGCAGGCGTTTGTTCCAAGGCTCTTTTTATAGTGTCAATTATCGTTGCTACAGGTTCTGCCAAAGCCTCAGCAATTTGCCTCTGGGAAATGACAATTTCTTTAGGAAGTCCGGAAATTAAATCCCTCCCCTTAACATGCATAGTGTCACCTTCACCATCGTCAGGTGGACAAGCAGTACCTATTTCTTTTTTCATTCTTTCAGCAGTTGTCTCTCCAATTGCTAATTTATGGGTTGATCGCATATACTCTATAATCGCTTCATCAAATTTATCTCCAGCAGATCTAATGGATGTTGATAAAACTACTCCTCCCAATGATAGAACGGCAACCTCAGTAGTTCCGCCTCCTATATCTACGACCATTGATCCAGTAGGCTCGCCCACTGGTAAACCCGCTCCTATTGCAGCTGCAACTGGTTCTTCAACTAAAAAAACTCTTCTAGCGCCAGCAACATCCGCAGACTCACGAATTGCTCTTCGCTCAACATTTGTAGCTCCAGAAGGCACGCATATAACTATTTGTGGATTAGATATTGTTCTACCTTTATTCGCCTTTTTAATAAAATATTTTATCATTTGTTCTGCAACCTCAAAATCCGCTATAACTCCATCTTTCATTGGCCTAATAGCTTTTATCTTGCCTGGGGTTCTCCCAAGCATTTGTTTTGCTTCATTACCTACTGCCAACACTTGTATTTTTCCATTTTCTTCTAACATAGCTACAACCGATGGTTCATTTAATACTACTCCTTCACCTTTAACATACACAAGGGTATTGGCTGTCCCAAGATCGATTGCCATATCTTTAGAAAAAATATTGAATAATTTATCTATAAACATTAATTTATCTTTTATACCCCTTCTATTCTAAGTTCTGAAACTTGTTGATTAATTGATTTAGATTTTTTAAATATCAAACGATTTAAAGCATTAATATAAGCTTTTGCAGAAGCTACAATGATATCAGGATCAGATCCTTTAGCCTGGGATGTTAGTTGGTCATGCTCCAACCTTACTGTAACTTCGCCTTGCGCATCAGTACCTTCAGTAATTGCGTGAACTTGGTATAATTTTAATCTATAATTTGTTGAAGTTAATTCTTTAATCGCATTAAAAGTTGCGTCCACTGGACCATTACCAGAACTCTGAGTCACCTTTTTTTCATCATCAATTTGAATTGATAAATTCGCTTCATGTTTTTTAAGAGAGCCCGCATTAACCTCTAAGGATACAAATTTAATGTGTTCGTTATATGATGCAGTTCTATCTCCGACTAAAGCAATCAAATCCTCATCAAAGATTTCTTTTTTCTTATCTGCTAAATCCTTAAAGCGCCCAAATAATTCCATTAATGCGTTATCACCTGGTTCATATCCCAGCTCTTTTAGTTTTTCTGAAAATGCATGTTTCCCAGAATGTTTACCTAATACTAAAGATGACTTATTCAACCCTACTGATTCAGGAGTCATGATTTCATAAGTGCCTGAATGTTTTAACATTCCATCTTGATGAATGCCTGCTTCATGTGCAAATGCATTAGCTCCAACTATAGCTTTATTAGGTTGCACTGTAAAACCTGTAATTGCAGAAACCAACCTCGAAGCTTTCATAATTGATTCTGTTTTAATATCTGTATGAAAAGGTAATAGATCTTTTTTTACTTTTAAAGTCATTACAATTTCCTCTAAAGAAGAATTTCCCGCTCTCTCTCCCATACCATTAATTGTACATTCAACTTGTCTTGCTCCTTCTTTTATTGCTGCAATATTATTTGCAGATGCCAATCCAAGATCATTATGAGTATGAGTTGATAAAATAGCTTTATCAATATTAGCAACTTGATTCTTAACTTCTTTAAAAATTTTGCCAAATTCATCAGGTAGAGTGTAACCTACTGTATCAGGAATATTGATAGTTGAAGCGCCACATTCAATTGCTAACTCAATACATTTAAAAAGGAAGTTAATTTCAGATCTTCCAGCGTCTTCACAACTCCATTCAATGTTTGGGCATAAATTTCTAGCATAACTAACGGTATGTTTTATTGCGTCTAAAACTTCAGATTCATTTTTTTTTAATTTATATTTCATATGAACAGGACTAGTCGCAATAAAAGTGTGAATTCTAGGCGATTTTGCATTTTTAACTGCTTCCCAAGCTCTATCAATATCGGCTAATTTTGCTCGAGCTAATCCAGCAATTGTAGAATTTTTTATGTTTTTACTGATTTCCATAACAGATTCAAAATCACCATTAGAAGCAATTGGGAATCCAGCTTCAATTATATCCACTCTCATTTCTTCAAGAATTTCAGCAATTTGAACTTTTTCCTCTAGGTTCATTGAAGCACCTGGTGATTGTTCTCCATCTCTTAATGTAGTGTCAAATATATAAATCTTATCAGTCATTTTAATGCTCTATACACCATCTGATAATTAATTTTTAGATTTATCAACCATTTTACCCTCCGCTATCCAAGGCATCAATGTTCTTAGTTTTTCACCTATCTTTTCAATTGGATGTTCAGCATGTTTTTTTTTCATTAATTTAAATTTTATTTGGCCACTCCTGTGTTCACTCATCCATTCTTTTGCAAATTGACCTGATTGAATTTCGGATAATATTTTTTTCATTTCTTTTTTTGTTTCATCAGTAATAAGCCTAGGGCCTCGTGAATAATCCCCGTATTCTGCAGTATTAGAGATTGAATAACGCATATTTGCCATTCCACCCTCATACAAAAGATCAACAATTAATTTTACTTCATGCAAACATTCGAAATACGCCATTTCGGGAGCATAACCTGCTTCAACTAAAGTTTCATATCCTGCTAAGATTAAATGAGTTAATCCTCCACATAAAACTGCCTGTTCTCCAAAAAGATCGGTTTCACACTCTTCTTTAAAAGTTGTTTCAATAATTCCTGCCCGTCCCCCTCCTATTGCCGATGAATAAGCAATAGCAATTTCAAGAGCATTGCCGGAAGGATTTTTATCTACCGCAACCAAACATGGGACGCCTGCTCCTCTTACGTATTCAGCCCGTACTGTATGACCAGGACCTTTTGGAGCCATCATTATTACATCAATACCTTCTTTAGGTTTTATTAAATCAAAGTGTATATTTAATCCATGAGCAAAAGCAACTGCAGCACCTTCTTTAATATTTTCTGCTATTTCGTTATTATAAATATCTGATTGAAGTTCATCTGGCGTAAGCATCATTATTATATCTGCCCAACTAGATGCTTCAGAGGGAGTCATTACTTTAAATCCTGCCTTTTCAACTTTTTGTCTTGTAGCTGAACCTTCTCTTAGAGCCACTGCAACATTATTAATGCCTGAGTCTCTTAAATTCATTGCATGAGCGTGCCCCTGGCTACCATAACCTACAATCACTATTTTCTTATCTTTAATTAAATTAATATCAGCATCTCTATCATAATAAACTCTCATTATTCCTCCTTATCTTTTTTCATAGATGAAATGGCTACTGGGCCACTTCTTACAATCTCAATTTGAGTAATATTTCTTATGTCTTTAATAAAGGAATCAATTCTTTGGGATGTTCCAGCAATTTCAAAAATTATTGAGTTATGTTCATTTTCAATTCTTCGCGCTCTATAAAAATCACATATTTGATAAGCATTTTTTCTATTTCTTTCATCAATATCCATATAAACAAGGGCCACTTCAGCCTCTACTGCACTACCTTCTGTTTGTAAGTTCGTGACGCTATGCACTGGAACAATGTTCATAAGCTGGGTTTGAATTCGTTCCAAAACTTCGTTTGTTCCTTGAGTTACAATTGTAATGCGTGATAAGTGTTGGTTACTAACTTCTGCTACATTTAAACTATCAATATTATACCCACGACCAGAAAACATTCCAATGACTCTAGCTAAAACTCCAGGTTCATTATCAACCAAAATAGTTAAAATATGTCTCCTAGTTTCCGACACATTTGTTGGCGTGTCATAAACTGATTTATTTGATCCATTCATTAAACTAAAACTTTCCCTTTCTCTGCCGCTTGTTTATCATGTGTTTGATCTTTATTTAATAGCATCTCATTGTGAGCTGATCCACTTTGTATCATTGGAAAACAGTTTTCTTCTTTATTCACCCATATGTCTGCAATTACTGTATTATCAGTTTCTATCATTTCTGTAATTACCTTATCTAATTCGCTGGCTTTTTTGGCTCTTAATCCCTTTGCTCTATAACTTTCCGCTAATTTAACAAAATCAGGCAAGCTATCAGTATAGCTCTCCGAATATCTCCCACCATGTAATAATTCTTGCCATTGTCTCACCATGCCCATGTATTCATTATTTAAAATAAATATTTTAACAGGCAATCTGTGTTGTACGGCAGTACTCATTTCTTGCATGTTCATCAAAATTGATGCATCACCCGCAATATCAATAACCAATGCTTCAGGATTAGCAACTTGTGCGCCAATAGCTGCTGGAAAACCATAACCCATGGTACCTAAGCCTCCTGAAGTTAGCCATCTATTTGGTTCTTCAAATTTATAATACTGTGCAGCCCACATCTGATGTTGACCAACTTCTGTAGTAATTATTGTATTTTTACCTTTTGTGAGTTCGTATAATCTTTTAACAGCTTGTTGAGGCTTTATAATTTCATCTTTTTGTTCGAAATCAAGGCATTTTATTTTTTTCCATTCTTCAATTTTTTTCCACCAAGCTTCTAGGACATCTTTGTTAGTTGAAAATTTATTTTTTTTCCAAACATCTTGAAATTGATTCATTATACTTTCAATATCTCCAATAATTGGAATATCAACTTTAATATTTTTATTAATGCTGCTTGCATCAATATCTATATGAATTTTTTTTGAATTAGGAGAAAAAGCATCGAGTCTACCTGTTACTCTATCATCAAATCTTGCGCCAATGTTGATCATCACATCGCAATCATGCATTGCTAAATTTGCTTCATACATGCCATGCATTCCCAACATCCCTAATGAATATTTATTAGACGATGGTAATACCCCTAAGCCCATTAGGGTCATGGTTGCTGGTGCTCCTGTTTCTTTTACAAACTCTCTAACAAGATTTGAGGCTTTTAATCCTGAGTTAATGCAACCCCCTCCAATATAAAAAATAGGTTTTTTAGCATTAGCTATTAACTTGGAAGCTTCATATATTTGTCCTTCATTGCCTTTTACTTTAGGTTCAAACAAACGATGTTTTGGTATTGTTATACTATTTGGTTCTAAATATTTGCCTTTGGCAAATTGTACATCTTTTGGTATATCAATCAAAACTGGTCCTGGTCTTCCATTATTTGCAATAGCAAAAGCTTCATGAAAAACTCCTGACAGTTTATTTACATCTTTAACTAAATAATTATGTTTTGTACAAGGTCTGGTAATTCCAGTAGTGTCACATTCTTGAAAAGCATCACTTCCTATCAAATGTTGGGGTACTTGGCCTGTAATACAAACAACTGGAACACTATCCATCATTGCATCGGTTAATCCAGTGACAACATTTGTAACTCCTGGACCTGATGTAACTAAAACAACCCCAATTTTTCCTGAGGATCGGGCATAACCTTCAGCTGCGTGGATTGCCCCTCCTTCTTGACGAACAAGAATATGTTTAATGGAATTCTGCTTAAATAAGCTATCATAAATTGGTAAAACTGCGCCGCCTGGATAGCCAAATATTACTTCTACCCCTTGATCTAATAAGGATTTTAAAACTATTTCAGCGCCAGTAAATTGTTCGGACATTTCCAAATGCTCATAGGCTGCGGATAAAACAAAATCAATAAATTAGTTCATTATATTCATATTTTGAGCAATTTTTCATCTATTTTTTCAGGAAACTCGTCGAAAGACTGATGTATGCGAAGTGAACATGATCTCCACCAAGTTAACTGCCTTTTAACGTAATTTCTGGTAATTTGCTGCCCTCTACTAATACAATCATCTAATGTTGACACGTTGGAAAGATAATCTGTAATTTCTGGAACTCCATGAGCTCGTATAATAGGAAGTGATTTATCTAATTTTAATAAAATAAGTTGCCTAACTTCTTCAATTGCTCCTTGATTAAGCATTTTTTTAAACCTCACATTCACCCTTTCATATATTTTTTCTCTGGAGGGAGTGAATAAATATATATGATAGTCAGGTTTGTTTAAAAAAAAATTATTTTGTTTTTTTTTCCATTCACTAAAAGGGATGCCGGTGAAACTATAGACTTCCCATATCCGTTTTAAACGATTGGTATCATTTGCAGAAATGTTATTTAAGGATACTGGATCTATATTGTTTACGATTTTTAAAAAATTACCAAGGCCAACTTTTTTCACCAAATTTTCTGATTTTTTTTTTATTAACTCTGGAATTGAAGGAATGTCAATCAATCCATTTAAAAGCTTATCAATATACATTCCTGTACCTCCAACAATAATCAAAGGAGTGTTGTTGATTTGATTCTTTTGAATCACTTTCAAAATATCATTGCACCATTTCGAAACATTATATCTTATTGAACCATCAACATATCCGTATAATTGATGAGATATTCGTTTAAGGTCAGCAGAGGATGGGCGTGCTGTTAGAATTTTTAGATTTGAGTAAACTTGCATACTATCAGCGTTAATGATTACTCCATTAATTTTCTCTGCGAAACGAAGGGCTAAAGATGACTTGCCAATAGCAGTTGGCCCAACTATAAAATAAAGAGTTTGGTTCAAATTATTTCAAAAACTGAATTGTAATCCATAGAGATTTATCGTCTCTAATAATTTTCAATAATAATGAATTTCTCCCAGTTTTTTTTATTGTTTCAATTAATTCAATAAAATTATTAGTGTTTGTAACAAGTTCGCGGTTCACTTCCGTGATGATATCCCCTATTTGTAAGCTAGATTCCTCATCAACCTGTATAACCAAAACTCCTTGCTTATCATTGGTTGAACTAATTGTTAAATTTAAACTATCAAGATAAAAATCACTAGATTTTTTTTCTCTAATGTTTTTTCTAACAACATACGACTCTTCAGGCAATTCCCCTAATGTCACTTGAATAGTAATTAATTTATTTTTTCTCCAAATTTCTATAATAGCTGTTGAACCAACATCTGATTCCGCGACCACTCTTGGAAGATCTGTCATTTTATAGATTTCATTATTATTAAACTTAAGAATTACATCACCTTCTTGCAGACCTGCGGCCTTAGATGGTCCGTCAAGATTGATATTTGATATAAAAGCACCTTTTTCATCAGGCAATCCAAGACTTTCTGCAATTTCTTTTGAAACAGGGGTGATTTGTACACCTAGCCATCCCCGTTTTGTTCGACCAAACTCTTTTAATTGTTCAACAATTTTTATTGCACTATTTGAAGGAATGGCGAAACCAAGGCCAATGCTGCCCCCAGTTTGGGAAATTATTGCAGTATTAATTCCAATCACCTCACCTCTAATATTAAAAAGAGGGCCTCCAGAATTACCCCGATTAATAGAAGCATCTGTTTGTATAAATTTCACATAAGGACCATTACCTATATCTCTAGAAATAGCTGAAACAATTCCTGCCGTAACAGTTCCGCCCAAACCAAGTGGGTTGCCAATAGCAATAGTCCAATCGCCCACCCGAGCTTTATCTGAATCACCAAAACTTACTTGTTGCAATATAGTATCGCCTGGATTAATTTTTAAAACAGCTAGATCAGCTTTTGGGTCACGTCCTAAAAGTTCAGCTGAAAATTTTTTTTGATCAAACATTATTACAGAAATCTCATCAGCCCCCTCAATAACGTGATTATTTGTTATTATAATTCCTGATTTATCAATAATAAATCCTGATCCTAAGCCTATCATTGGTCTTTGTGATGGATATTGCCGCTGTTCTTTATCGAAATAATCTTTAAAAAACTCATCAAAAGGGGAGCCTTCTGGAAAACGAGGCATTGATTGTTGATTTCTATTTTTTACCATTGTTGTTGATGCTATGCTCACAACGGAGGGTATTAATTCTTCAACCAAATCTGCAAAACTATCTGGCAAAGCATTAACGGAAAAGCTTTGGAGGCAAAATAATAAAACAAAAAAGTATTTAAAAATTATCTTCATTTTAACTTAATTCATAAAATTTGAAGGTGAAATAAATAAGGCAAAGACCTATAATAATTATAATAATGGAAAACGATCTTATTTTTTCTGGTTCATAGGATCTTATTGCTTCAAACACATTCCTAACTTGTTTCGCAAATAAAAAATAAATTAATCCCTCAATGAGTAAAGCAAAACCCATACCCAAAAGTATGAACTTTAACATTAGTTAATCGAATCAAAGTCTCCAAAAAATTTATCACAGACTTTTCCGGGCACAATAATCATCGCCATATCAGTGTTACCAAAAGTGTCTCTACAAGCTTGCATTTTTCTTAAGAAACTAAAAAATTCTGTATCCAAAGCATAAGCTTCACCAAGAATTATATTTTTCCCAGCGTCTCCCTCACCCCTTAAAATTGAAGAGGTTCTTTCAGCTCCAGCAATAATTACGGTCTTTTGTCTATTAGCTGAAGCCACTATTTTCGTTGATAATTCCTCTCCCTCAGCCCTTAATAAATTCGCTTCCTTTTCCCTTTCTGAACGCATTCGTTGGTAAACATTGCTAGCAACTTGTTCAGTAAGATCCGTTCTACCAATCCTAACATCCAGTATTTTAATTCCAAATTTACTCTCTTCCAAAACAACCTTAGACTCAATGATGCTCATGATTTCCTCTCTCTCAACACTAAGCAAGGCCATCAGAGGGTATTGGGCAATTACACCCCTAACCGAAGCATTCAGAATTCGTCCAAATCGATCTGAAAAGTTTGCTTCATTTCTGACTGTTTGAAAAAACTTCAGTGGATCAGTGATTTTATACCTTGCGAAAGAATCGACAATGATTCTTTTTTGATCAGACAATATCATCTCCTCAGGTTGAGGATCCAGATTTAACATTCTTCGGTCAAAGAAAATAGTATCCTGAATAAACGGAATTTTAAATTTTAAACCTGGTTCATTTATTACTTGACGAGGTTCTCCAAACTGTAAAACAATTACTTGCTTCCATTCTTGAACAACAAAAAAAGCACCGGTAAATGTAAGTAATCCAATGAACAAAATTAAAACAATAATAAATTTTCGAACTGTAAATCTCATTAGTTATTAACCTTGTTTTTAATTAATTCATTTATGGGTAAATAAGGCACAACACCCTGGCCTTCACCGGTACTATCTAAAATAATCTTATTTGGACCTTCTAAAACTTCTGTCAAAGTTTCTAAATAAATTCTTTGTCGAGTAACATATTTTGTTACTTTATAGCTGTTATAAACATCAATGAAATTTTGAGCAACACCTTCGGCTTGCTTGATAACCTGCTCTTTGTATGCTGTTGCTTCTTGAACAAGTTTAGCGGCATCACCTCGGGCATTTGGCACAATTTTATTCATATAAGAATTGGCTTCATTAACCAATTTTTCTTTATCTTGACGTGCTCTTTGAACTTCATCAAATGCATCAATGACCAGAGCGGGCGGGTTAACACTTTGAAGTTGTATCGACTGAACCAATATCCCACTTTCATACTCATCAAGGATGTCTTGTAAATCAGATCTGACAACTTGTTCGACTTCTTGACGGCCACCAGTTAGTAAAAATTCGAGATCTCTTTGTCCAACTATTTCCCTCATTACACTTTCAGACATATCCTTTACAGTTGTTTCCGGATTACGAAGTTTGAATAAAAACTTTCCTGCATCTTTAATTTTATACAAAACAGTAAAGTGAACATCGACTATGTTTTGATCACCTGTTAACATCAAGCTTTCTTCTAAAACGTTTCTGTCGCTACTATTAGAACTAAACCCCAATTCGGAAGCCGATCTGTATCCAACATTTATTTTTCTGATACTTTCAACTTTTGGAGTCATTGTCTTTCCAAACGGAGTAGGAAAGAAATAATGAAGACCTGGTTCTGTAGTCACTTGATTCCATTTTCCGAATAACAACTCTATACCTTGTTCATCAGGCTCTACACGATAGAAACCGGTTGCTAACCATATTATAAGAGCTACTATAATTAGTATTGAAATGTTTCTAGGTCCACCGATTTTAAATTTACCAAATTTTTCTTTAGCTTTTTTAATAGAATCTTCCAAATCCTTATTACCAGACGATCCTCCCCCCCACGGATTATTGCCTCCAGATTCCCAAGGATTATTATCGTTATTATTTTTATTTACATTCATGAGATTTTCTTGATATTAGTATATTGAGATCTAATAACATTATATTTAGTTTTATCTAGCTATATTGTAAGTAAAATTGGAAAATTCAAGTATGTCGGACAAATTAATAACAAGTATCTATGAAATAACAAAAAATTATTACGATCCAATATCGAATATTCCTTTAAATGAAAATAATTCAAATTTGAGCATAATTTGCAAAGATGGCCATGCCAACATTTCACTCAATATTAATCAACAAGATCAGGAAAAATATACCGATTTAAGCAAAAACTTAAAAAATGCTCTTAGCAACATTAATGCTTTATTATCCGTAAATATTATTTTTACCTCAGAAAACACTACTGATCCAGCATCCAAAAAACATTATCGTTTTCAGATAAGTGCTAAAAATATTATCGCCATAGCCAGCGGAAAAGGTGGGGTTGGGAAGTCAACATTTGCTGTTAACTTTGCTGTAGCCTTAAAAAAAATAGGTTATCAAGTTGGCATTCTAGACGCTGACATCTATGGACCGAGTGTTCCCCGTATGATGGGTATTACAGGCAGGCCTCAAACCAATGATAATAAAAAACTTATACCTTTAGAAAGTTACGGCATCAAATGTATGTCAATTGGATTTTTGATAGGTGTGGATACCCCGACAATTTGGAGAGGGCCAATGGTAATGAAAGCCCTTGAACAAATGTTTAACGGTGTTGAATGGGGAGAACTAGACTATTTGATAATAGATTTACCCCCCGGAACTGGTGATGCACATCTTACCCTTGCTCAAAGTTCAAAACTCAGTGGATCGATAATCATATCTACTCCTAAAGATGTAGCCCTCATAGATGCAAGAAAAGGAATCAACATGTTCAAAAAAGTTAACGTTCCTGTCTTGGGTATTGTTGAAAACATGAGTTATTTTATTTGTACCAAATGCAATGAAAGACATGAAATTTTTTCTAGCGGTGGAGCAAAAAAAGAAGCAGAAAAATTTGAAACTCCCTTTTTGGGAGAATTACCACTAGATAAAAATTTAAGAATTTATTCTGATGAAGGAAGGCCCATATGTGTATCTGATCCCGAAAGCCCTATTGCAGCAACATACCTTGCAATAGCCAAAAAAGTACACAGCAACCTGCATTAATCAAACATTCATAGCCGCTTTAATGGTGGGATAGGGATTGTAATTTGTTAATTCAAAATCGTTAACTGAATATATAAAAATATTTTTTTGTATAAATTGAAGGTGAGGTAAGTTACGAGGTTGCCTCTCTAATTGAATGTTTAGAGCTTCAAAATGTTCATGATAAATATGATAATCACCAAGAGTAAGAACAAATTCCCCCACTTCTAAATTACATTCTTTGGAAATAAGGTGAACGAGTAAACTGTAACTTGCAATGTTAAAGGGAACTCCCAAAAACATATCGCAGGAACGTTGGTATAACTGACAGCTTAACTTGTTCTGTGACACAAAAAACTGGGAAAAAGCATGACAAGGCGGCAAAGACATTTTTGGAAGGTCGACTGGATTCCAAGCTGACAAAATATGTCTCCTTCCATTAGGATCTTTTTTAATACCCTCAATTAAGCTTGTAATTTGATCTATTCCATTAAAATCTCGCCATTGAACGCCATATATTCTTCCCACATCCCCACTAAACTTTGACTGTTTTTTCCAATAAACAGAATTAGCATTTTGTGACCATATTGTTTTTTTGTCTATAAGATTTTCACGTTTATCATTATACAAAATTTCTGCTAAACGACGCTCATCATTTGAACCTTCTAAAAACCAAAGTAATTCTGAAACAACTACCTTCCAAGCAAGTTTTTTTGTTGTCATAGCCGGAAATCCTTTCTGTAAATCAAAGCGCATTTGATACCCAAAGGCTTTTCTTACTTTCCCCGCACGACTTTCAACATCAATCCCGTTATTGTAACAATATCTAAGAGCTTTTAAATACTGTTTCATCTTTTCCAAATTTCAAAATGGCAAGTTTCATCATTTTCAATTTTTTCATTTATTGTCATAGACTGTGTTATTTTTTCAAAATCAATACTTTTATCGCATTCAAAGTTTCCATATATTCTTGTTAAATAAAACTCTTCTATTGACTCAAATAGTTGATCAAGAATTTTTGGACCTCCAATGATATAAATATCCTTTTCTTTGTATTTTTCCGATAAATCCTTAACATTGGCCATTAAATCTCCCGATATAAACTCATCAACACCGAGATAAGTATTGTGGCTTTGATTAGTTGCTAATACATTAATGCGATTTTTTAGTGGAGTTGGCAAAAAAGGGTCTATCCAGGTTAATCTTCCCATTATAACTATATTATTTAAGGTATGTTTTTTGAACCACTGAAGGTCAGAAGAATTTTTCGGCCAAGGCATGCTGCCATTTTTACTCACACCGCCTTTGTCATCAGCTGCCATTATTGCTCTAATCATATATTTTATTGATAAAAGTTAATAATATTATTTCATTTTAACATGTTTTCGACAATCCTAAATAATCAATATTTTATCAATATATTACAGAAACCTTTCTTGTTGAAAGACTATGGTTTATATAGGAAATGTTGGTTTACCAACTATAGCGATAAACGCTTTATGCAATAGGTTGTGCGGACCCGGGGGCGGTACCCGGCGCCTCCACCATAAATTCATGGGGGCGAAATAGGTTTGACGTTGACTCAAAGATAAAGACTTTGCTCGGCATTGTACCACCGTTATCGGACTATTTTTATAAATGCTAACGATAATAGATTAGCTATCGCTGCCTAGTTTTCTAGGCTAGCGCGGGACGGGGCACCGGGCAACAGAACGCCCCACTTAATCAAATTATCATTGCGGCAACAGAACGCTTCAGTTGAAGGTCTGTGATTCGTTGCAGGCCTTCATTTTTTCTTTCTTACAAACAAAATGACGTAGCTATGACGTAGCAACGACGTGAAAACTTGACGTAAAGGAGAAAGAAATGGGAACGATTAGAAAGAGAAAGAGTAAAAGAGGAAATGTTTATTATGCCGAAGTTAGACAAAAGAATTCTAAGTCAATCGGTAAAACTTTTCTCAAACGATCTAATGCAACTAATTGGATTAGAGAAGTTGAATATCAACTCGATAAACAAACATACGTAGATTTTAGAGAGACTGCGAGACTAACTTTAGGCGACTTACTGACACGCTACCGGGATCAGAACACACCTAAGAAGAAAAGTGGCGAGTGTGAAACGTTTAAGATTAATTTAATGTTAAGACATAAGATCGCTAAAAAACGATTACTAGATTTAAGGACAAAAGACGTACTCGATTTTAAGAACGATATAAAACTTAATGACGGAAAGTATTACCCAAGAGCTGCGTCAACGATAAATAAATATGTTCATTATGTTTATACTGTTTGGGAAACGGCGAAGTTAGATTGGGATATTACTTTACCACATTTAAACCCCGCCTCTCTCGTAAAGAAGGAAAAGGTAAATGATAAGATTGATAGAATTCTTACAATAGATGAATATCAAAACTTACTTGAAGCTTGTAGCAAAAGCAATTTAAGTTTCTTATCC
>Ga0208879_1000788_pt1 | contig 31632 bp, 28 predicted proteins | sample Knorr_S15_td_Bot_FD_185605 | JGI IMG/M metagenome (GOLD analysis project Ga0208879, IMG submission 185605) | Marine microbial communities from Southern Atlantic Ocean transect - Knorr_S15_td_Bottom_ad_5009_LV_A (SPAdes) (version 2) | ecosystem: Environmental > Aquatic > Marine > Oceanic | place...
AGTATGCGGGATGCTGCCTACCCGCTCTCCGATATATGCGGTGACACGGCGAGAGCCGAACAACTGGACCCTGATGCACTCTGGGTTAGATATCTGCTGGATCCCTTCCGCGCAATGGCGCACATGCGAAATGGTGATTGGGCCAGGGGAGTACAATTTGCGCAGCAGGCAGTCAACGACAACCCGGGTATCTTCTGGTTGCAGGTTTATCTTGCCAATGGACTAGGCTTAATGGGTAAGGAGGATGAGGCTCGTGAACAGTGGCGCCTAGTCAAAGCCCGCTTCCCAGGGTTAACGGTTGAAGGATGTCTTTGGTGGTTCAAAAAATCTATGCTAGAAGAAGAAGGCGCAAGAGTATATTGAGGGATTGCTGCTCGCTGGCGTCGAATCATAAAAAATAGATTCGCTCAGGCGGACCTCAATTTGGTGTCTCTGATTGAATGATCTGAGTCTATGATCTGGCCCGAACAGGCCCAGGTTAACAGCTGATTAGACTGAGAACCTGAGAGACAAATGACAAGGCACTTAAGCGTTAGCCTGTCTCTGTTCATCGGAGCGCCTGACAAGTTTTCCAGGTAGCGCACCGGTATGTTCACCATTGTTAAAAATGATTTCACCCGCCTTGATGGTGAGGTCGTATCCTTCGGCTTTTTGAACCAGTCGTCGGCCGCCTGCTGGTAAATCAAATGTGGCGATGGGTCGGTGCAATCGAAGCTTTTCAAAATCAATCACATTGAGATCGGCAATCAAGCCTACCTTGATCTGGCCCCGGTCAAACATCCCGTATGCTTCTGCTGTATTTGAGGTGAGAGACTTGACGATGAATTCCAATTCCATCTTCTCGCCCTTGGTGCGGTCTCGACCCCAGTGAATCATGATAAACGTTGGCATGCCCGCGTCTGCAATGACACCGCAGTGCGCGCCACCGTCGCTCAATCCAAACAAGACATTGGGATGTTCCAGCAGCCATTTTTGTGCATCCAGGTTGTAGTCCTGATACCCGCCAAGCGGTTGATAAAATAGCTCCTTGCCATCATTGGCAACCAGCAGGTCATACATCATTTCCATCACATCAATGCCGCGGGCCTTGGCGAGGCCAGCGACGCTGTCTTCTTGATCAGGTTCATAGTTTGGATTCTCACCCAGCGGGAACACCAGGCTCATTAACGCTGGCAGATCCTGCATCAGTCCGCCTTTGATCACTGACTCTTCACTTAAGATCTTCGCTTTGACGATGGGATCGTGCATGCGTTCTAACAACGTTTCGTGATCCAGTTCCGCCAGGTCGCTGCGCCATGTGGGGTGACCGACAAAGGCATGAAAACTCGATTGTAGTCCGTGCAATACCCCGGTTGGTCGACCTGCGGCCTGGGGTCTGATCTCTCTGCCTTCTTTTCTTGCCTGCTCGGCAATCTTGTACATCTTGCCATTTTCGTAGGCAGGCGCGGTGGTGGCGATCAGGGTCACGGTCAGCCCGGTTTGTTTCTGAAAATCTGTTACCCAGGCCCATTCCTCGTCTTCACCCAGATGATCCGATACCAGCTCGAATACAGCGTTGTTCAGGCCTTTCATGCCCAGACCTAATGCCAGCATTTCTTCGCTACCGGAGAAGGTGCCCGGCATATACTCGCCATGGATGTCTTTGTGCAGCAAGGTTTTGGAACTGGAAAAACCCAGTGCACCGGCTTGTACGCCCTCACGGACCAGTGCCGCCATTTCATCGACTTCGGCTTTAGTGGGGGCGTAGTCTTTATTGCAACGATCGCCCATCACATAGGCGCGAATGGCGCCATGGGGAACCTGCGCTGCGACATCAATCGCGCGTGGTATCTTCTCCAGTGCGTCCAGGTATTCCGGGAAAGTTTCCCATTGCCAGTCGATGCCTTCGGCCAGTGCAGCGCCGGGAATATCTTCAACACCTTCCATCAATTCAATCAGAAATTCACGATCCTCCGGTTTCACTGGCGCAAAGCCAACACCGCAGTTACCCATCACGACCGTTGTGACGCCATGCCAGCTTGAGGGTGTAAGTAGCGGATCCCAGGTCGCCTGGCCATCATAGTGGGTGTGGATATCGACCCAGCCGGGAGTGACTAATTTGTTTTTGGCATCAACCTCAAGGTTTGCGGATTCGCTGATCTCACCAATCTTGGCGATCTTGCCGTCTTTAATCGCAATGTCCGCGTTAAATCGCTTGTCGCCGCTGCCATCTATCACCGTGCCATTTCGAATAATCAGATCGTACATATCCATACCTCTCTATACATTCCCCTAAAATACCAAAAACTGCCGATAGAAGTTAGTTTTCCAGGCTATTAATAGGATCAATGTCAGATTCAGGAACGCACACTTTTCGTTTCTGCAAACCAGTTTTGGTGGGTGTCCCCATTGAAGGTTTATTCCGGCCCTTTACTCCGACCCCAAATATTAGCTTAGCTCCGTAACAACCGACCCGCCGTAGCACCACTGTGCTCATTGTTGGTCAGGAAAATCTCGCCATTGACGACCGTATTCAAAATACCACTGGCAGTCTGCTTCAACCGTCGTGCACCTGCCGGTAAGTCATTGAGGACTTCTGGCATGTTCGGCCCAATAGTGTCGGGGTCAAACACCACGACGTCGGCTGCCATGCCAACACGCAACAAGCCACGATCATGTAACCCCCATAAAGTGGCGGTGTTATAGGTGATTTGTTTAACGGCTGCTTCCAGGGTCAAGGCTTCTTTCTCGCGGACCCAGTAACTCAGCAGATGGGTTTGCAATGAGCTGTCCATTATCTGTGATACGTGGGCGCCGGAATCAGAAAATGTCACCACAGAGCGTGGATGCTTGATCATCTCCAGGACATGGTCCTGATTTTCATTAGCGATGGGCGTGCGGAAGAACATCTTCAAATCACGTTCGAGCGCCATATCGATCATTAACTCGACAGGATCAACGCCTTTTTCTCTGGCGATCTGCGCCATCGATGGCTTGTCGTAGATCATATCCTCCATGGGGAACACATAATCCCAGTCGGGTGGACGCAGCTCTGCGCCGACAATACGCGGACCGGTGTATTCACGGTTGGCGATTTCAACGAGCTTCGCCTTCGTTTCCGGGTCGCTTAATCGTACTTTCTGTTCGTCCAGGGGCAGGGCGCGGATATCACTCCACAGTTCCCAGTTGTCATAAGGCATGGCGCTTTCAAAAGACAAAATGTTGTTCAGGGCGCGACTATGCACCTGGGCATACATTCTGCCACCTGCAGCTGCGGTTTCATCCAACAAGTCGAAATAGGGGCGCCAGAGATCGGGTGCAACCTTTACGCTGAACATTCCCCAGGTTTGGGTGACGCCGGATTCGACGGCGAGATCCCGCAGGCGCTCATGATACTCGCGAATGCGTTCCGGGTTGCGACCGGGTGCTTCTCCGGCAATTTCAAAAATACCTTTACCCGTTTCGCCCACAGCGTTAACAATTGCGCGGACTTCTTCCCAATTGGCGAGACGACTAGCAACCGGTCGATCGTCAGCGGTGGTGTGGTTGAATGTACGTGAAGTAGAAAAACCAATAGCCCCTGCATGCATAGCTTCTTTCACAAGTGCCTGCATGTGTTTCACCTCATCTTCGCTGGCCTCTTCTTCGAAAGCCCGCTCACCCATGGTGTATGTACGCAGCGCGGAGTGACCTATGTAGCCAGCGTAGTTGATGCCTTTGGGCAGATCGTCAACTGCGTCCAGAAATTCCGGGAAGGTTTCCCAGGTCCAGTCGATACCCGCCAGCATGGCATCACGTGATAGATCTTCGGCGCGCTCCAGACTACGGAAAACCAGATCAGCATCTTCCTGCTTGCATGGGGCAAGGGTAAAGCCGCAGTTGCCCATCACCACACTGGTAACACCATGATAACTGGAACAGGAACCGATGGGGTCCCAGAAAACCTGCGCATCCATATGGGTATGACCGTCAACAAAGCCTGGCGAAACTACATGACCTTCCGCATCAATGGTTTGTTTGGCTTTCTCATTAACTCGACCAATCCTGGCAATCTTGCCGTCGGTAATCGCAATATCGGCGCGATACCTGGCGCTGCCTGATCCGTCTACCACCATGCCATTCTTGATGACGAGGTCATAGCTCATGGGTTTTCTCCGCTGGAAATACTTGCCGGTATCATACCAACATATGGTGAATGGTGGCTGCTAAACAGGCGAGAAGCCGCCTGTTCAATCCAACCACCCCCTTGTCCACAGCCACTAGGTCTGTAGAGAGAAGGATTGTATTCTTGAGGTTTTGTGGAGAGATCCACTTGTTAGAGAGGATACTCAACTTCTTTATCCCGGAGGAATTGCTTGAACCTCTGGGAAGCTACTATCGATCACGAATACTTGTCACCATTAGCCTGGTGGGAGGAAGCGTACTCATGCCTTTTGCAATAAGTCGTTTTCTACTGCAAGCATGGCATCCTTATCCATTCGTATTAAGTCTTGTGATAGTGGGTATCTTTGCCTCGCCGTGGATTCTTCGCAGTTCTCGGTCGGTAAATACCGCTGGCTTCACGGTAATGAGCATTTTCGATGGAGGCATTGCTTCACCGACCGTTTTCGGACTGGCTATCATTCCGATCTTGAGTATTTTTTTCGGTACACTTCTATCTGGCGTTGTCGTCGCCCTGCTGACGGCTACCAGCATCTTACTGATAGCGGTGGGCACACAATTTGATCTTATGGTCAATTCCAGTATTCCGCCTGATACACAGATGTACCTTACAGCTGGCAGTGCGGTTGCGTTAATGTGCGTCCTGATGTCCCTTTGCTATCTTTTTGTTGAGTGGCAGGCAGTCGCGCGCGAACGATTAACAGCGGCCAATATCGCGTGCAGCGATTAGATACTGTCGGTTGATATCATCTGGCATGCGTGCCTCTCGTCCTGCTTGAATTCATAAAGTCGCTCTGGCTTCAATTATGCCTGCCGAATGGTCTTAGTCGAGAAACCTCTTCACAGGTTAGAACTTCGATGAAACCCTGAGAGGTCTTCAGGTTCGAACTGCTTGCCTGCGCCACATGAAATAGACGGCGGGAACTACTAGCAAAGTCAAAATAACAGCACTGAACATGCCACCCACCATTGGTGCGGCGATGCGACTCATGACTTCCGAGCCGGTACCGGTGCCGTATAAGATGGGCAGCAGGCCCAAGATTATGGTGCCTGCCGTCATCATCACCGGCCGCACCCGCATACCAGCCCCCTGCAGCACTGCTTCCGACAGACCCTGCTCCGTCACCAGTGAATTATTGGCGTCACAGTCTTCTAACATCGCACGATAACCCTGATTGAGATAGACCAGCATTATTACGCCAATTTCCACGGCGACACCGGCAAGGGCAATGAATCCTACCCCCACCGCGACCGAGAAGTTGAAATCCTGCAGATACATTAGCCAGACACTACCCACCATCGCCAGGGGCAAAGTACCCATAATGATGGCAACCTCCATAACATTGCGGAAATTGATATACAGCAGTATGACAATGATGAATAGCGTTAACGGTATAACGTAAGTCAGTTTTTCCTTGGCACGCAACATATATTCGTACTGTCCTGACCAGGCTATGGAGTAGCCCGTGGGCAAGTCCAGTTGCTCGGACACTATCACTTGTGCGTGCTCGACATAACTGCCTACATCAACACCCTCGATATCAATAAATACCCAGCCATTGAGCCGGGCATTTTCACTCTTGATCCCGGCCGGTCCGTCTTCGATAAAGATATTGGCAACGGCTCCCAACGAGATCCGCTGACCAGACGGTGTGACAATCGGCAACAGCGCTAATTGTTCCGGAGAACTGCGATAATCCTGTGGATAGCGAATGTTAATCGGATATCGTTCAAGTCCTTCAACCGTCTCCGAGACATTCATCCCACCGATCGCGGTGGCTACAACCTGCTGTACATCAGCAATATTGAGGCCATAACGCGCTGCTTTTTCTCGCTGGATATCTACCTTGATATAGCGCCCACCTGCCACCCGCTCAGAATAAACAGAGGCAGTTCCTGGAACGTCCTCGAGAATGTTTTCCAGCTGCTGGCCGATACCCTGAATCTGCAACAGGTCTGGGCCCGCAATTTTGATGCCGACGGGGGTCTTGATTCCCGTGGCCAGCATGTCGATGCGGGTTTTAATCGGCATAACCCAGGCATTGGTCACACCAGGAAAATTTAATTTTGCATCCAGCTCTGCGATCAAACTTTCTGTGGTGACCCCCTCACGCCATTGATCCCTGGGTTTTAACTGAATGAAGGTTTCGATCATCGTCAACGGCGCCGGGTCGGTGGCTGTATCTGCCCTGCCAACCTTGCCTAACACTGTCTTTACTTCAGGCAGCGTATAGATCAACTTGTCCATCTGTTGCAATAATTCTCGCGCCTTGCCGATCGAGATGCCCGGGTAGGTTGTGGGCATGTACATTAAGTCGCCCTCATCAAGCGGCGGAATAAATTCACTACCAATTTTGTTCATCGGCCAGAGGCCGACCAGCAAAACCAGAAAGGCAAGCAGCAACGTGGATTTAGGATGCTGTAACACTTTTTTCAGCACCGGCAAATACACCCTGGTGAGCATCCGGTTAATTGGATTTTTGTGTTCCGGCAGAATCGTGCCGCGAATAAAGTAACCCATCAACACTGGTACAAGCGTAATCGCAAGTGCCGCAGAAGCTGCCATGGCATAAGTTTTGGTAAACGCCAGCGGCGAGAACATGCGCCCTTCCTGAGCCTCCAATGTAAATACAGGCACAAAACTAACGGCAATAATAAGCAGGCTAAAAAACAGGGCCGGGCCAACCTCGGACGCAGAATTTGCAACAATTTCCCAACGATTCTTATCCGTAATGGGTGTTTTTTCCAGGTGTTTGTGCATGTTCTCTACCATCACAATGGCACCATCAGCCATTGCACCAATCGCGATCGCTATGCCCCCCAGCGACATGATATTGGCGTTCAGACCTTGAGCGTGCATGATCGAAAATGCCGCTAAGATGCCCACCGGCAAACTGAAGACAATCACCAGGGAGGAGCGGATATGAAACAGAAACACGATACAAACCAGCGCCACGACAGCGAACTCTTCCAGTAGTTTGACAGCCAGGTTCTCTACAGCACGCTCAATCAAGCCACTTCGGTCATAAACCGTGATCACTTCAACGCCGTCAGGTAAGCCCTTTTTCAAGGATTGCAGTTTTTCCTTTACACCGTTGATGGTTTTCTGGGCGTTTTCACCGAACCGCATGATGATGATACCGCCAGCCACCTCACCCATGCCATTGAGATCAACCACGCCACGACGCATCTGCGGACCCACGCCAATTTCCGCAACGTCCTTCAGTAACAGGGGCGTTCCATTTTCATTGACCCCTAATGGAATGTTGCCCAGATCCTCTGCATTCTTCAGATATCCAGTGGCGCTAACCATATATTCAGCTTCTGCCATTTCCACCACGGAGGCACCGATTTCCTGATTGCCGCGCTTAATGGCGATTTCAATCAGGGACAGAGGAATACCAAAACCCCGCAGCTTGTCCGGGTTAACCCGGACCTGGTACTGTTTCACCATTCCGCCGAGGGACGTCACTTCGGAAACGCCAGGAACTGTTTGCAGTTCAAACTTTAGGAACCAGTCCTGAAGACTGCGCAATTGGCTGATATCGTGCTGCCCTGTTTTATCAACAAGTGCATACAAATATACCCAGCCAACACCCGTGGCATCAGGCCCTAATTGCGGCTTTACACCTTCAGGGAGAAGCTCCGTGGCCTGGCTCAGGTACTCCAGCACGCGTGAGCGAGCCCAATAGAGATCTGTGTCTTCATCGAATATGACGTAGACGTAGGAGTCACCAAAAAATGAGTAACCGCGCACGGTGACCGCGCCCGGTACAGACAACATGGCGGTGGTCAGGGGATAGGTCACCTGATCCTCCACCACCTGGGGTGTCTGCCCGGCATAGCTGGTCTTGATAATGACCTGCACATCCGAAAGATCCGGCAGGGCATCTATGGGAGTATTTTTAACCGAATACAGCCCGAGCCCCGTGACAATCAACGTCGCCAGTAAAACGAAGAAACGATTGTCCACCGACCAGCGAATAATGGATTCAATCATTGGTAGAATCCTGCACATTGGCTGACGTAGAAATCGCGCTATCTATCGCACTATCTATCGCGTTATCTAAAGAGCGCAGGTCAACGACTTCATAATTGCCAACCACGTTTCTTCGAATTTCAATCTGCAGAGTTGAGCCTGTTTGCAGTTCTCTCATGTCGATTTCGGGTGCAACAATGAAATCCATGCTCATGGCGGGCCAGTTCCACAGCGGTATCGCTCCGTGACTGACGTTAATCATTCGATGATCTGCCATCACACTGTTGATCTCTGCTTTGGTCCAAACTGAAGTCATCGCATTGATTGATTCATCGAGCGCATAGTGCATTCGTTTAAAATCAGAAGTTTTACTGGATTCAGAATCAAGGAGAAATTGCGCTGAGGTAACCACTCGATCACCAGCCTGAAGACCCACTAAAATTTCAGAAGAATTTTCTCCCCGCCGACCAATTTTGATCTCCACGGATTTGTAACGACCATCTCCAAGGGCCTGGACTGCACGATCAACAGAGCCAGTTCTGATGATGGCCTCCCGGGGGATAAGCAGAACGTCATCACTACTTTTAGAATGAATGGCTATCTGAGCGAACATATTCGGCTTCAATTCACGATTATCATTATCAAAGCGCATTCTGATTTTGAGGGTGCGGGTTTTGGCATCCAACGTGGGGTAAACATAGTCCACTCTACCTTGCCACAGCCTGCCTGGCAGAAAATCCAGGGTCATGGTAACTGGCAAACCCGATGTCACTGCCGCTGCCTGACTTTCAAAGACTTCAGCCTCTACCCAGACCTGGTCTAGTACACCAATCGACATCAGGCTGGTGCCTGGTATCACGAAGCCGCCCTGGCGGATATTAAGATTGTCCACCACGCCGGTTTGGGGTGAGTAGAAGGTCGTATTTTGTTTGACCTTGCGATTACGTACCAGGTCATCGATCGCCTTCGCTGGTATCTGTAAGGCTTGCAGGCGATCTTTCGCGGCGCGAATCAGACGTTCATTATTTCGATCCAATGCCAACACCAGTTCCTCCTGGGCGTTAACCAATGCTGGCGAATAAAGCTCATAGAGAGGCTGACCTTTCTCCACCGGGTCGCCCGCTGCGGTGACATACAACTTGTCAATCCAGCCCTCAACCCGGGGGTGAATGTGAATCAGCTGATCTTCGGGGTATCTAACATAACCAACAGTTTTGATTTCTGTGTGCAGGGTTTCACGTTTAACGATGGTCGTGCGCACCCCGAGATTGTTGACCACTTCTGGTGAAATCCTGATGCTACCTACACCGACATCAGCACCAGCACTAGCACCTGCTGGTTCCTCCGCATAGACCGGCACTAAATCCATCCCCATCGGAGATTTTCCTGGCTTGTCTCTCCGGTAATTAGGGTCCATAGGCGCCACCCAATACAAAGGCTCATCGGCACTAGCTGATGAGGGCGCAGTGCCATCAGAAAACAGGCTATAAGCTCCCGCTGTAGCCAGCGCCCCTATCATGATGCCGGTTAACAGCGCAATTGTGGTGTCATTGTTAATGGTCATTGGAGTTCTCCGGCAGACCCGAAATGGGGGTACTGGCAATTATTTGATTGGCACTACTCATAAAGAAATAGTTTAACTGGACGCGCAATTTTTGGCGGTCGACATCAATACTCAAGGCTTCAATATTTGCATTGAGTTCCGCAATACGGGCACGAACTACTTCAGAGAAATCACCATCGTCATTGGTATAGGCGGTAAGCGATGCTTCTGCCTGATCGTGAATTTGAGGCAACAGCCGTGAACGATAGAGTTTCTGGCGCTGATTCAGCCTAAATAACTGGGCCCTGGATGCCTCAAAGGAAGCCATCAGCTTGCGTAATAACAGCCATTTTTCAGTTCGTACAGCTTCGGTAAGAGAAATTGCCGACTGCAATTCTTTGTCCTGTCTGTTACTGGTAAACAAAGGGAGATCAAAACTGATGCCCACAGAAAAAAGATCCTGTTGATCAATGCCAATTGCGTCTTCATCGCGATACGCGTAGCTGGCGTTCAGGCCCCATTCTGGCTTGTATTTTTGGTAGGCGAGCTCGATACCCGTTCGTTGTGCTTCTATTCTTAGCTCCAGCCCTTGTACCACTGCGTGACCAACAAGAAACTGATACAGCTTTTGTGGCTCGATTCCTGCCGCGCCGGTGTAGAGTTCAGGGTTGAGTAATTGTATTTCTGGTAGAACCCGGTCGAGGGTTATCTCCACTGATGCCATGGTAGTGACCAGGTTTAACGAGCCCGGTTGGTCAGTTGGAGGTAGAAAATACACACTCCGCCACTCAGTAAGCCGTTGTAAGGCGACTTCTCGCTGCTGATGTAAAACTGTCAGGCGATCATCCAGGCGCGTTAGTTCCAGTTGCGCACGGATAATATCTTGTTGCCTGGTTTTACCCACAGCTGCGGAATAACTGGCCTCGGCGACGTCGGCTAATTGCTCAAACAAGGCACGATCCTGCTCGATCAGTGCAATGCTTTCCTGGGCTTTAAAAGCATCCAGCCATAATTGTGCTACGACCACCACCACATTGGCCTTGCGATTTTCTCTCTGGAAAGGATACTGGCTGGCCAACAATTCGAGTTGCTTGCGCCTGAGCTCAAGGCTGTTGCCACGAGGGAACATCTGTGAAACGCCGACTTTAAATTGAGTCATGCGCTCCTGGTCAAAGTTGAAGGTATCGGTGGGTAAATTGACCAAGCCGATAGATATTTTCGGATCGGGTAGCGTGCCCGAGGCGACACTCAAAGATTCCAGCGAATCCTGGGAATGTTGATTCCCCACTAGCCATGGGTCATTTGCCTGCGCATTTTGTACGGCCATCTCCAGGCTTAAGGTTGCTTCGGCGAGTGATTGAAAACTCAAAACTAGTAGAAAGGTGATGACACACAGTCCATGGGTTATCAATTGCATTGGGCACTTCCTTTTAATTGACACCAAGACATTCATTTTGAAGCATGGCGGAAATAGAATACACCCAGTTCCGCTGGTAACTTAATATTCGGCTTGCTGGTTCCCCACGATAACCGGTTGAACATGTCGTCCCCATTTATTTTTGATAGACCCTATAATGTGAAATCTGCATACGAGTAAAATGCCATGGGCACCATTGATCCTTTCGGTCATTACCATCCAGCGCCGGGTGAACAACAGATCACGCCCGACCAGGAAATCGACTGGCGGCGCCTTGTGACCCCTGAGGTCAGGCAAACGTTCTCTGAACAAGGTGTTGTCATTATCAAACAGGCACTACATCCGGAATGGCTGCAGTTGATCGAGATGGCCTATGACCGGGTGATGCTAACGCCAGAGACCATGGCACGCTTCTTTCGTGGCGAGCCAGGCGAGTTTCTGGAATCCGTGCATAACTACCCCAATGTGCCTGAGATCAGACAATTACTACTTGAATCTCCTATTGCAGACATCATCGGCGCACTCATTGAGTCCGAAAACATCTGGTACTTTCTGGATGAATTTTTTATCAAGGAAGGTGGTAATTGTGGCCCGACCCCCTGGCACCAGGATCTGCCCTACTGGCCAATACAGGGTCGCCAGTTTGCTTCCATGTGGATCAATCTCGACCCGGTATCCAAAGATGAGTGTCTGGAATTTGTGCGCGGCTCACATCTCACGACGGTTTATGACGGTTTTCTTCCGTCCGTTGTTAACGACGACATGCGGCACCCTTACTTTGGGGGCGAAATGCCTCAGCTACCCGACATACAGGCGGAACGAGACAAATGGGATATTGTCTGCTGGCCAATCGAACCAGGGGACGTTGTATTGTTACATCCAGGTGTGCTTCATGGTGGAGGCCGTACTGGCGCAGATACACGCAGACGGACGCTAACGGTAAGGTGCTACGGCGATGACGTGGTCTATGCGCATCGCCCGCGTTCAATGCCCACCGCGCCGCGCCGACCCGGCCTGGGGTTAAGTCTTAAGCCCGGGGACCCACTACGCCACTCGATCTGCCCACAGTTGCGTCCCAAAGAACCTAATTTGTGAAACGTTGAAACAGATTCCCGATCTGCAAATCGTGTACCACCTGGGAACCTCGCAGCGTTATAAGAACCCCATGGCATCGAATGACGCGAAACCCTGACCCCCGCTCAGGAAAAAGAATCAGATCAGCAATGAACTGATTGCCACCGATGGTGAAGGTTTCCGCGAACGACCCCGTTTATATCAACCAGTTGATTGACATTCAACTATATGATTGAATATTAACTATGGTTGAGACCCAGATGAAGTTTGACCCCGCGACAGAGAACCTGAACCGGGTGTTTGGAGCACTTTCTGATCCTGTCAGACGAGAGATCCTCAGCATGTTGGATGCCGAAGACCTGCTGGTTGGAGAGATAGCCGAACCGTTTGATATTTCCATGCAGGCAATCTCAAAACATGTCCAGGTGCTGGTAAAAGCAGGATTGATTTCTCAGGAGCGAACCGGTCGTATCAGTCGATGCAGGCTTGATGCAGGTCCGATCGCCAGTGCCGCCGTCTGGCTCAACCAATATTCGAAATACTGGCGAACCAGTTTGATACTTTAGTTGCACTATTGCCTGACCTCAAAGAACACTAGGAGATGAACATGACCTATCAAGAAACGATGAGCGAAATCAATGATCGGCGTAAACAGATGTCGGTGTTGCGTGCAGAGATGCGCGAACTGTACGCAATGGGCTGATGGATTTAATGGTGTGCTGGATCATCTAATAGATCGCGCAGCTTTCGCGGTCTCCTCACCTGATACACCCCAGGTGCAGAGAGAGTTTGCAGAAGGCCGTGGCTGGAAATTCACAATGGTGTCTCATGAAGGAACCAGCTTTGCAGAAGACATGGGATACATCGGTGAATATGAAGGTAAACCAAGCTTTTGGCCTGGTGTGTCAGTCTATAGAAAAGATGGCGACAGGATCATGCGCGTTTCTGACACATCATTTGGGCCTGGTGATGATTTCAACTGCATCTGGAATTTTTTCGCCATGCTACCAGAAGGTGCAAATGGCTGGGAACCCAAATACTCTTACACCTAACCTTGTTCACCAGGAATATACCCAAAGTTTGGGTTATTGCTGGTTTGCTCGTCATGGTCGGATTTCTGGTTGCAGCCGCAGATGGCGATGCCAATTTCCGGGGCGGCCAATCCTGGGAGATTGAAGTGAGCTGGATTAAACACATCCCCTATCAAGAGGCCGAAGGCAAATTGCTCAGGTTGTATAACCGGGTAAAGGGACCCGATGACAATGTTGATAACATCATGCAGGCCCATAGCTTGCGCCCGCATACGATGGAGGGTCACATGGTGTTGTACAAAAATGTGCTGCACCATACAAGTAATGAAATCGCCAAATGGTTTCTGGAAGCACTGGGTGTCTATACCAGCATGCAGAACGGTTGCAGTTATTGTGTAGAACATCATCTTTCCGGGATGGCACGTCTTTTAAATGATCAGGTTCGATCCAGTGCAATTCGTCACGCGCTCGAAACAGAATCATTCACTGATGCTTTTGATCAACAACAGGCAGCCGCCATGCTCTATGCGAGAAAAATGACACTGACGCCGGGTGAGATGGTTGCTGATGATGTTAAAAACCTGAGGGACGTTGGCTGGGGCGACGGTGAGATTCTAGAGATCAATCAGATTGTCTCCTATTTTAATTACGCGAATAGAACGGTATTGGGTTTGGGCGTGAATACCATTGGCGATATTCTCGGCTTGTCACCAGATTCAGACAACTGGCGCCATAGTTAAGGCGACTCAATGTCCTTACCAGTTAGCATTGCTTTAGTTTTACTCCGGCCCTTTACCCCGACCCCATATATTGCTTTAGTATCGCTGTTCACACTGAAGGCAGGGAGTACGGAGTCTGTCTGACTCACAAATCGGATCAACAGATGCACGCCTGGTACTGACTCCGCTGCAGGTGGCGTCACTTTCCCTGGTACTACTATTATCCTTTGCTGCGTCCCTGGGCATGGCATTCAATCTCGACGCGATCGTCGTGTCATTTAATACAACCGATACCGTTGCAGGATTGGTTGCCTCTGGTGAGATGGGCTCGATCGCTGCTGGGACGCTGCTCATTATTCGCCTGTCCGGAAGGTTCCACCCGCACCGAGTGTTTTTTGTGGGTGCTGCCACCATTGTGACCTTCAATGTTGTGTCCGTTATTGCGCCGGATGTTCTGTGGCTCGGCCTGTCCAGGTTGCCAGCGGGTTTTGCCCTCGGCGCTGTCTCTGCCACCGTCATGCAGACTGCTGGGCGCAGTCATCGGCCTGAAATGACCTTCGGTCTCATCACCGCTTCCATAGGCGTAATGGGCATGTTTATCTCCTTTGTGTTACCCCGGGCATTGAACATGCATCAAATTCTGCCTGCCGTGCATCAATGGAGTCAGCTGGACGGCTTGTACATTGTTTATGTGTTGTGTTCACTGTGCGCGTTGCTTTTTATTCACTGGACTCCGGGGGGGTCGGGGGGCGCGCAATCAGCCAGTGATCATGCGCCGCTGCATCGATCTGGATGGTTTGCATTGGTGGGTCTGGCGTTGCTTTTCTGTGGCCACGGCTTGCTCGGTGTATTTCTGGTTAGGCTTGGGCGTGATCTCAATCTGGCACCGGAAGTCATCGGCTATGTGTTCATGGCAGCCAGCCTGTTGGGTATCGCACTGCCGGTGACGGTTGGCTATGTGGGAACGCGGGTGGCCTCACGCATTTCGATTGCAATCGGGGGCGCGGTACTTATTACTACAGGATTGATAGTTGCCAACACGCAGCTGCCAACGGTTTATTTTTTGATTGCGCCAATATTTGCCGTACTGCCCTCTGGCATCTTTCCCATTTTCCTGGGCGCGCTGTCCCGGATTGACCCGACGGGCAGACTGGTTGGCGCCAATCAGGCATTCCTGATGGTGGGCGCCGCGATTGCCCCCTTTATCGGCGGCGCGTTAAGCGACTTTGCCGGTTATTCAGCAAACGGCGTGGCCCTGGCCTGTTTTGTCGCCGTCGGCGTGATGCTGGCGCAACCCGCCCTGGCTCGAGCAGATGCATTGCGACCCGTGGTTCAGGAAGCCAAAGAAGTGCGGAATGCTGGCTAACCGGAGCGCTTTTCTCGTAGCCATTCAAGCGCGTCCTCTTTAGACCGAAATACCCTGGTTCGAAAGCCCGTGTCATCTATCAGCGAACCAAACATTCGTGATAGTGCAAATGCATGATCATCACCTACCAGAAAAGCAGTCCTCAGGGATTTTTGGCGTAGCTTGCCTACTTATTCAGAACGCTCAATCAAAGACTTCGCTGCAGTTGAATCAATCTTCTTGAAGTTCATTTCTCGCAAATCCCACAACACATTGTGGGTTAGCCACGCTGTATTTTCCCTGGCGTGGGTCTCTATGTCTTCTATTGTTGTCGTTACATCAACGACGTTGGTTATCAGGTCGTCTTTAGTTGTTGTTATCAACTCAATTCCCATCCCTGGAATCAGGTTTTCAGTTTTTACCGGTTCAGGGGACGACCGGGTCATTTCTCGGAATCATACCAGAACATGGCGGCCCAACAATTCGCTAAACTTCGCACTGCTCAGCGCGCCAGGTAGTTAGGTGAAATTGGGCTAAAAGTTTTGGTTAAGAAGTGCTTGTCAATGTGACTGGCTAATCAGTTTATCTATTTCTTCCGTGAAAAATGACCCTAACGATTTGCGCAAACAGCCCACTGAACCCAGGGCAACTTGAGCGTCGATTTCACCGGCCTTTGCCAGCTCTCGCAACTGCATGATGGGTTCGATCGCCGGTTCAAACTCAAACCAATCAATCAACCGTAGTGTTACAGCAGATATTGCCAGGCGGCAGTGCTATACGCTTGGCTAGATCAGTGCTCTTTTCGGCCAAAAATTGATTTTCATTGGCCTATACTTCAATAATCTCTCTAATCCATATAAATTAAAATTAGGTATTGGAGGTTTCTTGGCAGACATCTTTGTAAGCTATTCAAGCGATGACCGTGAGCGGGTCCAGGTCTTGATTGAGCAACTGCAAACGGCGGGTTTCTCCACCTGGTGGGCGGACCCCGAGTTGCGGGGAGGCACTCTGTTTTCAAAAGAAATAGAAGCTGAGATTGAGAAAGCGGGTGTTGTCGTCGCCGTGTGAACCTCCTCCTCGCTCATGTCACGATGGGTAGCAGATGAAGCGGAGCTTGCGCTCAGAAGTGAAAAGCTGGTGCCCATCCGCTTTGATGATATCGAATCGCCGATAGGCTTCCGCCAGATCCAGACTATCGATTTCGTCGGATGGAACGGTCGGGCCGATCACACGGCGATGCAGTCCTTGATCAGAGCCGTAACCGAGCGTCAAGGCGGCCAGGCGCCTTCCACGAGTTCGCCACCAAAAGTGCAACCTGAGGACCCACTAGACATAGGGACCGTTGCGCCAGAACGACCGTCAATTGCCATCCTGCCGTTCAAAAGCCTGGGGGCTGATCCAGATCAGGAGTTTCTGGCTGATGGCATCAGGTTTGGTATCAGTGCAACGTTGGTGCAGCTATCGGGTCTGTTCCTTGTGCACGCGACGACCCTCAATGCATACCGCGAAACGGAGGTGTCAGCCGTCTCAGTTGGAACAGACCTGGGGGTTCAGTACGTGCTAGAGGGTGCCGTGCAACAATCTGGCAAGAATCTCAGGGCTACCATCCAACTCACCGAAGTAAAAACCAACCACACACTTTGGGCCGAACGCTATGAGCGTGTTGTTGAAGATGTATTTAATTTGCAGGTTGATATTATGGATCAAGAGCTGTTCGATTCACTTGTCCCGTTTACTCATGCGGTGGCCGATTACAGCCGATGGAAGGCCTTTACCCCCCACGACGATGATATCTTTGTTTGTACGCCAGCAAAGTGTGGAACCACCTGGACACAAACCATCTGCTGTAACTTGATTCGACCGGATGGTGACCTGCCAGCGCCAGTTTCGGAACTCTCCCCATGGATAGAAGCTGTGTTCACACCGGAGGAAGAGATGCACGAGGCCCTCCGTAAACAGACGACGCGGCGAGTACTCAAGTCACATTCACAGGCCGAGAGCATTCCCTGGTATGAGAGCGCCAAATACATCTTCGTGGTACGTGATGGCCGGGATGTGTTCATGTCGATGGTCAATCTCAGCGACGCATGAAATTTCTTGATGAGGTGAATAGAGCGGCGCAGGAACGTGGCGTGCCAGAGATGCCAAAGTACAACGGTGATGCGCACGAATTTTTCAAGACATGGGTAACGCGCGACCACGGCTACTTTGACATGGTTGCCAGCTACTGGCAGCGACGCCATCAGAACAACCTGCTACTGGTTCACTATGCAGACCTGAAGAGCGACCTTGAAGGAGAGATACGTCGGATTGCAGATTACCTGGATATTGGTCTAACCGATGAGCAGTTTGCCGAGGTGACCAGCCGATGCACATTCGAGTATATGCGTGAGCACCCGGAAATGGTCGGTGAGTTCGAGGGATTTGAAGGGGGCATCAAAGGATTTCTCTTCAAGGGCCAAAACGATCGCTGGAAAGATGTACTAACGGCAGCGGAACTGGCGACCTACGAAGACCAATTAAACGAGATGTTATCGCCTGATGCGGCTGCGTGGATAAAGAAAGGCAGGAAGGCGTTTACTGCGGTGGGGAAACTTACGCCAACTCTCCCTATTTAGAGACCATCACGACGACCTTGCGAGGTTCACCCACGGCTTGATGCCTCATGACGAGATCCATCCTGCCATCAGAGTTCAAGTCGGCCAGCTCAATCAAATCTGGTTCATTCGGCATCGATACATCAATATCCACCGAACGTTTCGCGAATAGCTGGCCATCCTTACCGCCCAGGTAGATCTTCAGCTTGTCGGCCCCATCTTGAATCAACAAATCTGAAACGCCATCGTTATTAACGTCGGCGATTAACACCGAGGGAAAGAAGAAATCTCCTGAGGATAAGCTGAAAGTCGCGGTAATCTCTCTTTGCAGGTCTGGCTTTTCAGGATAGGTTCCATCTTTCATCTGGTAGAAGTTCAGGTCGATATCGATAGATCCGGTAATCAACGCTGCCAGAATTTTTCCGATACCAAGTTCCACCGTTGATATCACCATGTCAGTTTGACCATCACCATTGAAATCTTGCTCTTCCATTTCAAACTGGATTCCTTTGCTTTCAATGACAGAATCCGGAACTTTGGAAAATTGGACGACATCACCGCCTGGTAAACCTTTATGGATCTCGTACGTTGTCTTCTTTTTAAAGACCCCTTTGCTACTGATGGAGACGGTCACCAGATCCGAGAGATTATCGCCATCGAGATCAGAAATCGTAAGGAGAGCCCTGGCACTACTGTCGGACTGGTCCTCATCCTGCATGGCAATGCTCATCCGCTCAAGTCCATCGTAGTCGAATTGAACTGCTGGCTTTATTCTGATGGGTTCAACGTTAAAGTGGCCGTCTTCGGTCTGGCTATAAATAGAAAACATGTCATCCACCCAGAAGGTTAGATCCTGTCTGTTATCAAGTGTGAGATCAGATAAAAAACTCTGCCTCGGTTGATACCAGGGCAGGTTGTTATAGGACATTTCTACCACGGGCGGAGCATAGACGTTAACTGGCCCATCAAAGCCGCCCTGTTTATTTTGAACGAACACCTGGAACCCATCGAACCCGGGAATAATAAAGTCATCCAGCCCATCGCCGTTAAGGTCTCTGAGGAAGTCTATTTTCGGAATTGAGCCTGATATCGTTGCCCCATAGATTGATGAAATACTAATCAGTTCTTTACGCCTTGATGTAACAGGATCGAATTGCCACACCTTGTTCCTGCCGAACAGCACCAGGATATCATGCTCACCAATACGCCCTACGTCCATTAAGATGACGTCGCTGGCAAGGGCGTGTTCAACAACTGGTTGAGATGGATACTTTCCATCTATCATCCGGTATAAACCAACACGACGTTGATTAGTGTCACTGACCGTGACGACAATTAGATTTGCGTTGACCGGGTCGTCAAGAAACCCGGTTAAAACTGTCTGGCTCCTGATATTACCTGTTGGGATGGTTGAGATGTGATAGGCAGGTTCTTTACTCGCTGAGGGCTCTTTACCCGCTGAAGGCTCTTTACCCGCTGAAGACTCTTCACTCGCTGAAGGCTCTACCACGATAAAATTCGCAATAAGGATCGTTGTGATAGTGAGCACCAGGCGGTTCATGCGTGATACTCGTGGTAGTGGTAACTGGCCATAGTTAATCCTGCTGCAAAATTGATGAATGAATGATGCTCACGAGAACAATTGAGAAAGCCGATCTGCCAGAAGTCGAATTTCCGACGGAAGATATTGGATAGACTAGATAGACCGGCAGCCCATTTAGCAGATGCCCTTAGCCCTACCGTATCATGTCGATAGCGTGAGTCTCCCATGAGGACAAGCTGATATGATGGTACGGCAACCGTTCAGTCAATCAAATGCCGATCATCGAAGCCAACAACCTGGTCAAGAAATACCCCAAACCGGACAATAGCTCTGAATTTTTTCGGCTGTGGACGGCATTTCCCTTTCGATTGAAGCAGGCGAGATCTTCGGCATCCTCGGGCCGAACGGTGCCGGAAGACCACAACATTAGAAATGCTTGAGGGATTGACTGACATTGATGACGGAGAAGCCTACATCGACGGCATTGATGTGAGAAAGCACCCCTACGATGTGAAGAAGATCATCGGTGTACAGCTGCAAACGTGTAAGTCAAAATGCAAAAGCGGCGTCTCTCTGAGTTCTTCGTGGATTTAATTTCGTCTGCGAGAAAGCGAACAAACATTTACTGCTAGTTGAGAACTGAAAGCAAAATGTTCGGTTTACCTCAGCGTGAAGTTTGATGGCTAGATAAACTGGAGGAATCCTTGTTTTCCGCTAGGAACCAATCCATGGATCTTCTTTTTCGCGAAGAACGGATACGATGTTCGAACTTGCGAGCAGGCTCACGATGATAATAGCGGCTGCGAAGACGAACCATTGAATCGCATAGGAGATATTGGCGTTGCTGTTTGCGGTGACAGCTGTCCAGTGTCTAATCAAGACGCCAGGCTGATCCTCGTTCAAGCGCACAGGGTAGGGGAATAGATCTTCGCCGAGAATTTCGGATATGACATCCACATCCAGGCGACGGATCTGCACTGGCCAGGAGCTGGCATCGGGTCGTTCATCTGATCCGGGTGAGCTGGATCGTAGATGAATTTGGGCCGTGAGTTGGCGAGCTCCAACAACTGGTCCAAAATTTAGTTGTGAGCCTGAAGCAACCGTTATCCAGCCACGGTCTACTAGGACGATTCGATTGCTGTTTTGCAACCGGAATGGGGTGATGACGCCAAATCCTAACTGCCCGCTATAAGATTGCGGCACCAAAAGAAAACTCTTTTCGTTGATGTATTCTCCCGCTAGTGAGACGTGCAGATTAGGGATGGCTCCGTCCCCGGTGAGGACAATATCTTCTATATTGATGGCTTCTTTTTGTAGTTCTTGTTGCATTGCTGTCTGAAGCGCCATCTTTTCAGAAGCCCGGTCGAGTTGCCAGATGCCAAGTCGGATGAAACCCGCAGCAATCAGTACGATACTGGCGACGACGAACCAGTTAACTCGTATCAGGACGCGTCCAAATTTCACTTCTGTTGTTGATTGCATTTACTTTATGAACAATTAGATCAGGTGACATTAACACGATCAGCGCCGGTCAACTTCGATCATTTTTTATTGTAACATCTCCCAAAACCATGTCGTCTTTAGGTGGCGTTTTTCCAACAATTCCGCAATAGCGCTGCTTTGGAGCGGTTAGCGAACTATTTGTCTACCACTTGAATCTGATAGATTTGGCTGAGACCGCCGCCAATAGCGGACGTTACCTACATGCTTTAGTATCATCCTCTAATTGCGAATGATTATTTGAAAATAGGGATGTGACTTGGGTGCTCCTGGAAAATCGTCCATGAAAATATTCACCATCATTCTCACCATCCTACTGATAACATTTGCGTTGCTTGTGTCGAACAGACACTTGATACTCCTCGAATTGCTGTCGTTCGTTGACATCCCCCTGCTCATAGCAAAACAAGACGAGGGACCTAGTGTTAGATGGCATGATAACTACTACACCCTGGAATGGCTTGATCCGCATACCGTTGCCATCGGCGAACCCTTGTATTATCAGCAGAACATCAACTATCTCATCATCGGAGAAGAGCGAGCGGTATTGTTCGATGCAGGGTCGGGTCTCCGAAAAATCCAACCAGTCGTTGAACAACTAACTGATAAGCCCATTACCTTTGTTCCGTCACACTTTCATTATGATCACCTTGGTGATGGGCTGCCATTCGATAACATTGCGGTAGTGGACCTTCCTCACATTTCGAGTCGTGTTACAAACAACCAGTTAACTCTCCAATGGCATGAACACCTTGGATCTGTCGAAGGCTATACAACTCCGTCTTTCGAGGTGAGTGAATGGTTGCAACCAGGCCAGGAGATGGACCTTGGTGATCGCAAGTTGATAGTGTTATACACCCCGGGTCACACCAATGATTCGATTTCGCTTTACGATCCGAGCGCGGATATGCTCTTTAGTGGCGACTTCATTTACCAGGGTGACATTTTTGCGTTCCTGCCGAACAGCTCGCTTGGGGATTACGATCAGGGCGCAAAAACTGTGTTATCCGCGATTACGAGAGAAACGTCGATATATGGGGCGCACCGGGTAAAACCGCCAGGAACTCCTGTTGTGAATATCACGAATGTCAAAGACCTCAAGCAAGCCCTTGATAACATCCAAAATGGATCACTCAAATCTGAAGGTTTCTATCCTGTGACATATCAGGTCAGTGACGAGATCAATCTACTGGCTGAACCGTGGTTTCTTCAGAATTGGGAAGTTAGCTATCCGGACCTGGGAGTAAAGTGACCGCTAGGGTCGAAAATGCTAACCCAACCTACGCCTGGCTGATGGTCGCGGTTGTGTTCACTATCAGCGCATTGGCCTTCGGTGCACTGGGCTCAATCTCCGTGTTTATGAAACCGCTCGCCGCAGAATTTGGCTGGGGACGTGGTCAAACGTCTCTCGGATACACAACAATTTCATTCTCTTCGGCCATCTTTGGCATTCTCTGGGGTTATGTCGCCGATCGATACGGTACGCGCTGGTTCGGTGTGATTGCCGCCATCGTCATGTCATTTAGCCTTTTCATGCTGAGCAAACAAAGTTCGATTCTTGAATTCTATGCCTACCACTTTCTGTTCGGCGCATTCGGCACCGCGATGGCAACGACACCCCTGTACGCCAACGTCGGTTTCTGGTTTCGTTCCAACCCTGGACTCGCATTAGGCATTGCCGCGGCTGGTGGTGCTGTCGGCCAGGCACTCGTTCCCTATCTGTCCGGATTGGGCATCACTACCTTCGGCTGGCGGGAGACTTATCAATACCTCGCAGTTACGTATTTGATCATCGCTCTTCCGATTGGTTTTCTAATTCGAGAGTCGCCGTGGCGCGAGCGAGCACGACTCGAAACAGACATGGAGGTTCGCGAGTTTCCATTATCTGAAGTTGAGGTGATTGTCTGGATTAGCCTCGCCGTAATCTTCTGCTGTAACTGCATGGCAGTACCGATTGTGCACCTGGTTCCGATGCTCACTGATCAGGGCAACACACTTGAGTATGGTGCAAGGGTGCTGATGATTTTGATGTTGGCCGGGACATTGGGTCGGATCTTGGGTGGCAAGCTGGCAGACACTCTCGGTGCCCTGCCAACTTACATGTTAATGTCATTTGGACAGACGATCTCGGTATTCTGGTTCCCCCATGTTGAGGGTACGACCGCCCTCTATTTACTTGCGGTCTTTTTTGGATTCACTTACTCAGGTGTGATGTCGAGTATCCTGATTTGTACGCGAATGATGGTCAGTGCGAGATTCGCTGGTCGAGCCATGTCTATAACTTCCTTTTTTGGCTGGGGCGGTATGGGTATAGGTGGTTTCCTGGGTGGTTATTACTTTGATTTGACCGGTGACTACATCTGGTCATTTGGTTTCGCGAGCGCCGCCGGCGTGGTCAATCTCATCCTGCTGGCGCTATTTTATTTGCGTATAAAGAGCTGTGAAGAACCGAGCCCGGGTGCTAGTTACGCCTGACTTTTGCCAGGTAGTACACTCGGTTTGCGCACTTGCTATGGGTGCATGTCCTCTTCTGCAACGTCACGAACATGTGTCGCGAAATACCAGTGGTGACCCTCGCAATCCTCAGCACCGTAACGTCGATCACCGTAGAAGGTATCGTTTGGCTCCTCGAGAATCGTCGCCCCTGCGGCCTTCGCCTGAGCGTGGTGAGCATCCGCATCATCAACGTAGATGTAAACTTGATTAGATACATGCCCACTATGGGTCGGATTCTGATAGTCATCCCCCGGCTGCCCCATCATGATGACGCCATCGGCATAAACCATCTCGGCATGATTGGCTGTCCCATCGGGTGCAGAGACCCGCATTCGCTCTGTAAGTCCAAAGGCGTTGATCAGCCAGTCGATGGTGCCGGACAGATCCTCGTACAATAGATAGGGCGTCACCCTGGGCATGTTATCGGGGGGGTTGGAGGTCATGTCACCTTCCTCTGATTCAGGTGTCCCAAGACTATATCGCGGTATGGAACAGAGGCAAACTAGTTGGTCCAAAAACTGAGCCTATTTTGGTCCGCTTCGCGAATGAACCTTGTCGATTCATCGAAAGCTGTTCAGAATAGAGCGGGTGGATTCTCACCAGCGGTAATGAACTTAGATCTTTCCACGATCTGCTCGTTGGCTTCATCCGAAGTAACTGTATAGAGCCTATTAGCGCGGATACCTTCAAAAACCATTTCTGCGAGTTCCGTTGGCGGCAATCCGTTGATTACGCCCCTTTGTTCGAATTTGTACGTTCGTAAAAGCGAAGTCTGACACGATCTGATCTTGCCCTGGACGGTCCCGTATACTTTGGCATGTGTTTCTGTTTGTTTAGAAAGTGGGGCTATCTGACAAGTGCATCAACGGCGTATCGGGCAAGTTTACGAAGACTGGCCTTGGACTCCCCGCTTCTGGCGCGCAGGGCTAGTGTTTGTAGGGTGGCCTGTAATAACTTCGCCACCAGTTTTGGTTGTGCCTCCTTTGACAACTCACCATCACGTTGGGCGAGCTGTACATTGAATCGATGGATATCGTGGAATACCTTGATGAAGCTTTCGGTGGCACACCACTGGTACCAAAGCATGATCCTGAATTGCTGGCTGACGCACTGGCCCTGACCGATCTGGGAAAAAAACTGCATCGATCTATCAGGTTTGTGACTTTCCGCTGGGGTTTGCGCGGTTTAGCCCGGTTGTCCACTAAGGAAGAGCAGCAGCTCCGGGAATTGCTGAAAAATGGTGACGATGGTGAGCGGCTAGTTAGTTTCTATGAAGCATACGACTCCAGATTGATACCAGATGCCGTGTACGTGGAACACCTGGTTAAGCTCAATGACGCGTTTCGTAGTCATGAAGAAAGGTTGCAGGACGGCAGAAAGTTCCTGACGGGCGATGATCTGACGATGGCAGATATTATTTGGGCGATGAAGACACTGCGTTTGATCGAGTGTGATTATCCGTTTGACCAGTGTTTCCCCACTTATTCAGCCTGGTTTAAGCGAGTATCGGCGAGACGATCATTTCAGGAAGGCGTCATGGGTAAACATAAACTCATGAGTAGCATGTTCCGAATCAAGGCCGGTATCGAGCATTTACTGGGGATTGGTTTGAAGCGCGAGGTGTTAAAGCGTGTGGCCTGAATTGGCAGGTGTCGTTGTCGGCGTGGGTTTTATTGTGCCCGCAATTTACGTTATCCGAACAAAGGAATTTGACTCTTGGGCCTGGCCGATTTTTCTTGCGACCTTACCCGTTTACTACATGCTATTCGGTTTGCTGGCCATGGATGGCACAGCGATATTAAAGGAGTTTCTGTTTGGCCTTCCCTATATCGTTACCGGGCTGGTGGTTTGGCGAGTCAAGTTTCCGCTGACCCATTATGTGCTCGCCATCGCCTGGCTGAGCCACGGATTCTATGACTACTACCACGAGCTACTCTTTGTGAACCCTGGAGTTTTCAGTTGGTACCCTGCTTTCTGCGCACTCGTTGACATCGTCGTGGCTGGATACCTGCTTACGCTTCCTTTGAAAAATAATGCGAGTCTGGAGCTACCAGAATAATTGCCTTGCTGCACGCACTTCTGGCCACCATGGTTCACGTCAAAGGATGCAGCACAACTGGCAGCTCTGAGTATCCCTTGACAAAATTAGACACGACCCTCACTGGCTCACCAACTACCTCTACCTTGTAAAAGCGCTTGCTGATCTCTTCCCACAGCACCCGTAATTGCATCTCTGCCAGGCGGTTACCCATGCAGCGATGGATGCCGAAACCAAACGACACATGCTGGCGGGCATTTTTCCGGTCAATAATGAGTTTATCGGGGTTGTCAAAAACACTCGCATCCCGATTGCCTGAGACGTACCACATCACCACCTTGTCACCTTTGCTTATGGTCTTGCCATGAAACTCCACGTCTTCGAGTGCCGTTCTGCGCATGTGCGCAAGGGGAGTTTGCCAGCGGATAATTTCTGCAACCATGTTGGGAATCAGGTCGGGGTTTTCACGCAGCTTGTCATACTGATCCGGGAACTGGTTCAGCGCCAGCACACCGCCGGAAATGGAATTCCGGGTCGTGTCGTTGCCGCCGACGATGAGCAGCATCAGGTTGCCGAGAAATTCCTGCGGCGGCATATCACGGGTTTCGGGATTATGTGCCAGCAAAGTCAGCAGATCGAAACCCTTGTGATTCGGGTCAAGCCTTTGCTGAAACAACCCCTGAAAATACTCAAGGCACTTCTGCAGCTCCGCCGCCGCTTCTTCCCAGCTTGAAACATGGCCTGACCTTGGCCCCATGATGCCAACGTCGGACCAGTAGGTCAGTTTACTGCGATCTTCAAACGGGAAATCGAACAAGGTAGCCAGCATTCGGGTGGTCAGTTCAATTGAAACGTGCTTAACCCAGTTGAATTCTTCGCCTACCGGCAGACTGTCGAGAATCTCCACCACGCGCGAGCGGATCAGATCTTCCATCTTGGCAAGATTGGGTGGTGCCACTACCGGCGACACAGTGGCCCGCTGCGTATCGTGTTTCGGCGGGTCCATGGCGATGAAGGATGAGGACTCCGCCCCTGGGCTGTCGACAATGCCAATGCCTTTTGCACTGGAAAATCGATGATGATCGGCCTCGATAGCCTTAATGGCATCGTGGCTCGTGATTGACCAGAACGGCCCGTAACGACTTTCCGCATGATAGTGCACCGGATCATCCCGCCTTAGGCGCTCAAACAACGGCCAGTGGGCATCGTGCTGGAACAGAAAGTGATTGGAAACATCGAGTTGGTCAAGGTCAGCGGAGAACGCGAATTCCCTCGCGCGCTCCTGTGTAGCATTTCGATAGTCGAACATCGGCTTCAAATTAGTTTCGAATGAAAATACACACTATCCTCATCTCGCACATCTCTCAAGCCATGCGAATGCACCCTTGCCCAATGAATTCAGACAGTAATCCTTTCAACCTTACCGATTTTTCTCAGTGCTAATCCCCGTGAATCAAAGTGCTCCGTTTCAAAAGCATTGTTGGATCGAGGTAAGGGAGAATCTTAAAGCAGCATTTTTCTTGCGAAACGTTGACCAAGGATGGAATGATCTGGTAACCCATTTCTCACACCTTTTCGATAAATATTTCGCTGAAAAAAAGAATTGTTTATCACCTGTGCGCATAACTGTTGTTGTTGCCTGGAGAGTACAGCCACTCATCTCGCATTATGCCGTAAATTGTCTCGGCGACGGGCTCGTCCTTCGCGTGAATGAGTTCTCGTGAAAAACCGAGCTTGTCGAGAACCCGGATCGACGCGGTATTTTTAGCGTCAGTGCGAGCCAGAACCTTCTGTAGTTGAGGATAGCAGTCAAAGGCGCATTTCAACACAGCCGTCGGCTCCCCAACGACGATGGTCTTTTCCTCCAATTCACCGGATAACGCTGGTTTTTCCGGCGTCGGCGTATAAACAAAATAGAAAAATGCGCCTTTAACAGCACCAAAAAGCACAACGAGGACAGAACGCAATTTCATTTGCCAATAATCTCCTACGGATAGAATGAATTAATCCTATTTGGAGACCGTTCAAATTATCAGCAGTTCATAGGTCTGCTTTGCGTTTGCGGTCAATAAGAGGTATGCCATCGACGCTGCTATCGGCGAAAAACGGTAAAGTTCCGGGTTGCGTTGCTTTGATTGAAAACAACTGCGATATTACAGAATCATGCAAGTAGCCTCATTAGAAGCAGACACTCAAACAGCACCGATTCAACCCTTGGACGAAAAATTGCCAACAGTGGTTGACTGGTTGCCAGATAGCCTGCTCCCGCTATGGGAAATCATCGCGCAGGTTCCTATCCTGCAAGCCGCGATCGTGGCATCTGTCTTTTACCTGTTCGCGTTAGTAGTTCGTTTTGTCATTTTCCGCGCCCTTGATCGTCTGTCGGCAATGACTTCTTCGTTGGTAGACGATCACATCCTGCAGGACTTGCGAAAACCGGTTTTTACAACGGTCATGTACTTTGGGCTATCACTGGCCGTTACCACGGCGCAGCTGCCGTTTGGTACTCAGCTTATCGTCAAGCTACTGCTTTCTCTCATAGTGGTCAGCTGGATGCTGGCCGCACTACGGATTTCGACGGTGTTACTGGATTCTCTGAGTCAGGGAAATAGATACAACTTGATTGAGCCGCGTACCGTACCGTTGATTGATCTATCGGCGAAACTAATCACCATACTTGTCGGCAGCTACATACTCCTGCTCATCTGGGGGGTCAATCCTGTTGGTTGGCTTGCTTCAGCCGGTATTGTTGGTATCGCTGTCGGATTTGCCGCCAAAGACACACTGGCAAATTTGTTCTCAGGCTTCTTCATCGTTGCTGATTCGCCATACAAGCTCGGTGACTATATTAATCTCGACACTGGTGAGCGTGGCAAAGTCACTGCGATCGGGTTGCGCAGTACCCGCCTACTAACCCGTGCTGATGTTGAGATCACCATCCCGAATGGCGTCATTGCGAATGCGAAGATCGTCAACGAGAGCGGTGGACCCCACCTGAAGATGCGTGTGCGTGTCGCCGTTGGGGTTGCCTACGGTACCGATCTGGACCGGCTGTGTACAATTTTGACCGATATTGCAGTAACTCACAAAGATGTCTGTACAGATCCACAACCGAAGATGCGACTGCGGGGTTTTGGGCCATCAAGTGTCGACTTCGATCTGTTGGTATGGATCGAACACCCCGAATACAAGGGACGTATCACCCATGAGCTGTACATGGAAATCTACAAAACTCTGGGAGCAGAAGGCATCGAGATACCCTATAGCAAGCAGGATATCTACATTAAGGAGCTACCAGGCGACAGCCAAACAGGGAGCGTCACATAGAAGTGTCCTGTGGATTCTGTCGGAAGGCTGCGCCAAGCAGCCAGATCCACTAGCGGAGATGACAGCAGAAGGATGTATTGGCTCGAACTGCTTCTCCTGGACTGGCACGAGTGACCAGTTACCTGCGATCGAAACAGTTACCTGGTATGAAGTTGAACTAGAGGTCAGTTCGGTCTGGAGAGGGTCGGTGGACCAAACAGTGCTGGCATTTTTTGCGGGTGGACGATATCCCGAACCCGGAACGGAATACATCATTGCAGTCAACAACACAGAAAATGGCCATCTTACCTTTCGGTCACCGTGTCAGGCGATGGCGACCGCCGATGAGTTGTCCAAGTATTCAGACGTGCTGGGCGAGCCTCTTTATACCTATGAATAGTTACCCTTCTGCCGAATAGCAGCGAGAGCCGTCTATGCCTTTAGTAGTGTCGCCTAACACGCAATTGAAGGCGTATTTTTCGCTAAGTGGCCAACTCTAACCTGCAAGATGTGAGCGGGCCTCGTTGAAAAAAGCTCTCTCGATCCTCATTTCCATGCCCTCACGAAGTTCGGTGAAGGAAAGCGAATTTTCAGGTTCGGGCGAGGCCTCGATTTGTAGTGCGGATATAAGGTCGGTAAATGATTCTTCCTCAACCGCTAAGTTTGGATCCAAGGTCTGCGGCAAAGATTCACCATCCTTATATTTCTCATTTAAAGCCAAGGACTTCGTTTTCTCTATAGGCCAATCCTTAGTGAAGACGTTTAACCTCGATTTAGGTACCTTTGAAAAAAGACTCATTTGAAGCCATTGCTGCATCCGCTCTGCTTTGGCTTATCTGGAATTGCTCCAGAGAAAGAACAAAAACAGTGTACGAAATTGGGTTCGTGAAGTCCGGTCACAGGTCAGCCATGGGGCAGGAGCGGCGTTTTTCAAGCATCTAACACGGCTTCCCCTTTAGTGATAGAGAGGAGGATGTTGATATGAAACGAAGACCACGAATTACTTACAGCGAAAAGTAAAAGGTACGCCGTCTGTAAGGCTTGAATGAAGCCCTTGCTATCCATAGCAAAACAGATAGACAATCATGGAGCGAACAATACAAACAGGAGCAGGTCGAATGTGGGATTTTGAAACTGATGAAGAATACCAGGGTGTATTATCGTGGGTTGATGAATTCGTAACCAAGAAAGTAGAACCACTCGATATGGTTCTTGGGGCTACCAAGGAATACGACGATCCCGATTTCATCCGACAGATTCGACCTCTGCAAAAGGAGGTTAAAGAACGCGGTCTGTGGGCCTGCCACCTGGGACCAGAGTTGGGTGGGCTGGGATTCGGTCAACTGAAACTTGCACTACTCAACGAAATCCTCGGTCGATCCAGGTTTGCGCCGGTAGTTTTTGGTTGTCAGGCTCCAGATACAGGCAATGCTGAAATACTGGCCCACTATGGGACCGAAGAACTCAAGAAGGAGTACTTGCAACCGCTGCTGGATGGCGAAATTTCATCAAGCTATTCAATGACGGAACCCCAGGGCGGTTCCGATCCAACTCAGTTTCAGTGCCGCGCGACAGAAGATGGTGATCACTTCGTCATCAACGGAGAAAAGTGGTTTTCTTCCAGCGCGCGCTATGCAAGTTTCCTGATCACGATGACCGTGACAGATCCGGATGCTGCACCTCATCAACGTATGTCAATGTTTGTAGTACCTACCAGCACCCCTGGGGTGAATATCATTCGCAATGTGGGAGTTGGCAGTGAAGCACCGGGCGAAGGTTCACATGCCTATATTAAATATGACAACGCCAGGGTGCCAAAATCCAACATGCTGGGACCCAGGGGTCAGGCATTCGCCGTTTCCCAGACACGCCTGGGTGGCGGGCGTATCCACCATGCTATGAGATCCATGGGGCAAATCAAAGTCGCCTTCGACTGGATGTGTAAGCGTGCACTATCCCGGACCACGAAGGGCGAACCTTTAGCAGATAAACAAATGGTCCAGGAAAAGATCGCCGATTCCTGGATAGAAATGGAGCAGTTCCGGCTACTGGTACTCCGTACCGCCTGGCGTATTGATCATTACAACGACTATATGAAGGTGCGAAAGGATATTGCGGCGATTAAAGCGCTAATGCCAAAGGTGTATCACGATGTAATCTCACGCTGCATCCAAATTCATGGGTCTTTGGGAGTGTCCAACGAACTGCCACTGTCCGGCATGTTGCTCAGTTCATACGTCATGGGCATTGCTGATGGCCCAACTGAAGTTCACAAAGTGACACTCGCTCGCCAGGTCTTACGTGACTACGAGGGAACCGATGCCCTGTTTCCGGATTACACACTGCCGAATCGACAGGCGGATGCAATTGCCCAGTTCGGCGACCAGATTGAGCGGGAGGTCGAAGCCTGGTAGCAAGGCAACGCATCGTTCATGTCCCGAATGGGTCGAGAGGAGCGTTGCCTAATATTTAGTGAAATGACCGCTTCGGATAGATCAGCGGACTTTTGCTTTTCAAAGCTACAACTCTTGATCTTCTCGCAACCATCGAACTGCTTGCTCTTTATCCCAAAATACCTTGGTTCGAAAGTTTGTCTCACTTACTAGCGTACCGAGCATTCGCGACACCCCAAACCCGACATCAGAACCTACCAGGTAAGCAGTTCTCTTAGATTTTTGACGTTGTTCCCCCATTTCAGTGATGCGGGGAACCACGGATCTCACTAGTGTTGAACTACTCCTACCTATGTCCATTTCTAATAGGTCCCACAACACTTGGTGGGTTTGCCATTCCGTGTACTCCCTGCCGCGGCGCAGCATATCTTCGGCTGTTGTCGTTGAATCAGCATCTAAGCATCTGGAGCGCCGGGATCTTTTTCCATTGATGCCTGGTGTTCCTCTATCA
>Ga0208879_1000789_pt1 | contig 31617 bp, 29 predicted proteins | sample Knorr_S15_td_Bot_FD_185605 | JGI IMG/M metagenome (GOLD analysis project Ga0208879, IMG submission 185605) | Marine microbial communities from Southern Atlantic Ocean transect - Knorr_S15_td_Bottom_ad_5009_LV_A (SPAdes) (version 2) | ecosystem: Environmental > Aquatic > Marine > Oceanic | place...
AATGATTACTGATAGCCTGATCTTTGGAGCGAGTTTCCCGAATGGTCAATCTGGTGACTTGTCAGTTCCTGGATTGGTTAACGAAGCGGGAGCGTTCCAAGACTTAGCAGTTGTCAACGGTAGTGCACCGCTGACGGTCTTCACTGTTGATTTCCGAGGGTTGAATCCAGGCGTAACGACTGTGCAAGCAGATCCGGCTGACGTCAGTAGCGATTCACCTGTACCCGGCACTTCGCCGCTGCATGATACGCTGACGATTAATCCCGCTGCGGCAGTCGCTCATAACGATATCAACTTCAAAACTCTTACCGTAACTGTTACCAGCGGTAGCGGTGAAGGCGAGTTGGATATCAACCAAGACGGTGCAGTGACTCCGCTAGATGCATTGAACATTATCAATAACCTAAACGCCCACGGCTCACGCGGGTTGGCGGAAGGTGAAGAGTTATCTTATGACAACCGTCTAGATGTGAACCGAGACGCGTACATCACACCGCTCGATGCACTCTCGATTATCAACTATCTGAACAACCGTACCGCAGTTGCGGGTGGTGTGGCTGAGGGCGAATTTACGCCAATGGCACCTACCCAATCAAAGTTGGACACATCAATTGACAGTATCGACATAGTAGTTGCTGATGCTCCAGAAGCTACTGGTGTCGACGAATGGATGCGAGTTCGTGAGAACGAAATCGGATTGTCAATGTTCGTCGGTGGAAATCACGACAGTGTTGAATCGAATGACGGAGATGATTTGGAGTTGGCCATCAACGATATGGCCGATGACATTTTCGGTGAGTGGCTCTAAGCTACTCTGCAAACAGACATCAAGTTATAATGCCTTAGTTGTTCATTACCTCTGAGGCATTATTTATGCGCGATTCTCAATTCAAATACGGGCGTTGTCGTGCGGCGGCGGTAACCGTAGATATCACTCCTCCAGAGAACATGTATCATCGCATGTGGGGTGCGGCGCTGCACGATCAGGCCGCCGGAGTTCATCAACCGCTGGAAGTAAATCTATTGTGGTTAAAATCTAGTGCCACCGCCGCAGTCGATGCTGACGTTCTGCTCTTGTCGGTTGATCATTGTCTTTTTTGGGCAGCGGACCTAGAGCCAATAAAACAATCGTTAAGCGCAGCGACGGGACTTGACCCTGAACAAATCGTTATCTATTTCACGCATACGCATGCCGCTGGTTTGATGGATTCATCGCGGGCAGAAATACCCGGCGGGGAGTTGATAGCGCCATATTTGGCGGAGATTGGCGAGAAGATGTCTATCTCCGCGGCCACACTAGCAGATAGCCTGGAAGAGATGTGGTTGACGACGAGTAACGGGCATTGTTCGCTCGCTCAAAATCGGGACTATTGGGACAAAGCAAGTAATTCCTTTGTTTGTGGGTATAACCCGCACGGCGCCGCTGATTCAACGGTGATGGTCATCCGCTTATGTGATTTAGAAGGCAATGTAAAAACGGTATTGGTGAACTACGGCTGCCACCCGACGACGCTTGCTTGGGATAACCAGTTAATCAGTCCTGATTATGTTGGTCCAATGCGGCGCACGTTACGGCAGGCATTGGGTGAAATTCCCGTTGTGTTTATTCAAGGCGCGTCAGGAGACGTGGGACCCCGAGAAGGGTTTGTAGGTGATGTCGCCGTTGCCGTTCGCAACGGGCAACAATTGGGTCTTGCTGCTCTGGAAGCATTGGCTGCCATGCCAGTGGAACCTGCGGAGTTTAGTTATGACGGTGCCGTGGTGTCCGGGGCGACGATTGGGACATGGTCCTATAAACCGTTTTTGTCAGAACAAATTAAGAGCATGTCGCGATTTGAGTCAATGCAAGCTAGTTTTGATTTGGAATATCGATCTGATTTAGGTACACGCGAACAAACACAGCAGGAATTGGATGCTTTGTTGTCCACCGGTGTGGATGCCAACGGGGGAGCTGATGCGGCTCGAGATCAGCGAGCGTTGGTGGAACGATTACAACGTAAGCTGACGCGTTTTCGGGGACTCGAAGAAGGCGAGTGTTTCCACTACCAGTTACGCGCATGGCGAATAGGTGACGTTTGTTTATTAGCGTTTAATGGTGAAATGTACAACATGTTGCAGCTTGATTTGCGAGCGGCTTTTCCAGCCTTGGCATTGATGGTGGGTACATTGGCTGATGGTTCAACTTGTTGGTATTTACCAAACCGAGAGAGCTACGGCAAGGGTTTGTATCAAGAGGACGCTTCGATTATTGCCTGCGGTGGTTTGGAACAGCTTCGTGATGCTACGATTGCCATGCTGAACACTACAGGACAGCAATAGGGGATCCGTCCTTTTGGTGAATCCGTTCACTAGCGGTGGGTTTGTGATTGGAGTTTAATCGCCGAAGCATTATAAGGCGTGAGTGGCTAATCTGTTTTACTACCAGTCGCCGACACTGCCGTCTTCATAGAATACGATTTGGGGAAGTTCCTGTTCAAATGGATGTTTGGCGATTTCTTCTTCGTTGATTTCAATTCCTAGGCCAGGCTTGGTATTGGGCTGTACAATGCGACCGGTCTCTTGCAGTGAATGCCCTTCGGTGACAACATCATCGCGCCAAGGAACGTCGTTGTGGACCGATTCACAAATGATATAGCCAGGTTGCGAAAATCCAAATTCTAAGGAGGCGGCCGTGGACACGGGACCCTGTGGGTTGTGGGGCGCGAGTGCAATTTGGTGGGCCTCAGCCAAGGCTGCTATTTTGTGACCAGCAGTGAGACCACCACAATGCGTCAAGTCGGGCTGGCAAACATCGCATCCTGCGGCTGCAAAGAGGCGGCGGAAATCTGTTAGCGATGTAATGCGTTCGCCGGTGGCAATGGGGGTGGTGGTGGATTGTGTGATGCGAACCAGCCCGTCGACTTGCTCGGGCCAGCAAGGTTCTTCCAAAAAATAGAGCCCGAAGTCATCAAGCGCTTTGGCGAATTGCAGTCCCATCGTTGGTGAGGGCCGCGCGTGGCAATCCACCATAATATCAATATCGTCACCGACAGCATCTCGCATCGCGGCTACAGCGGCAACGGCTCGGTGGATTGGCTTTGTTCCAGTAATCGGTGCGGTTGGCGGTACGGCCATACTCTTGAAGGCTGTGTAGCCCTGCTCCACTGCCGCTGAGGCTAGATCACCAAATCGCCGCGCATCAGCGGCTGGGATTTCATAAAAATCTTCCATTCGTCCGCCGCCGAGGTGGCAATACGTGCGGATCCAATCTCGAACTGGTCCACCCCACAGTTGGTGGCACGGCATGTCAGCAATTTTTCCGGCGATGTCCCATAGTGCGATGTCGATGCCAGATATGGCTGTGCTGCGAGTAATACCGCTACCATGCCAGAAGTGTTGACGAAACATGCGTTGCCACAAATGCTCAATCCGCCGAGGGTCTTCGCCTATCAACAACGGAGCGATGTCTTCAATAGCGCCTACGACGCTGCGCGTATGCCACTCCAGCGTCGCTTCGCCCCAGCCAATGAGCCCGGGTTGGTCGGTGGTCACCTTAACGAAAATCCAATTCCGCATGCGAGCGTTGCAGATGATTGCTTCGACAGCTGTTATTTTCATGTGAGCAACGGCTTGTAAATGTTATAAAGGAAGTTGGAATTAAATCATGCGTGTCATCGTTGGGACAGATTAATATCTATGATAAGACAGATTAGGGGTGTTGTGCCAGTTGTGCACACACCATTTTTAGCAGACGATTCCATGGACTACGCGAGTTTAGAGCGGGAGATGCAGTGGGCACTGGGTTTACGAATTGACGGGTTTTGCACGGGCATGGTTTCCGAATTGCAGCGGTTAACCGCTGATGAACGAAATCAGCTACACCAATGGTTGGGGGAATTTGATCGAGGCGATAGGTGTTTTGTGGCGAGCGTGGGGGCAGAGTCAAAAATGGCGGCAGTCGAATTTGCTAAGTCGGCAGTGGACAATGGCGCGGATGCGGTGATGGCCATACCTCCAATTAGCGTTGCTTTATCCGCAGTTGAACTACATGATTATTTTGCGGCGATTGTCCAAGCGATACCCGTACCGGTTATCGTGCAGGACGCCTCGGGGTATGTGGGTGCGGAAATTCCCTTGCGTGTCAGTTGTCAGCTATTTGAGAAATATGGTTCCGAGCGGATTATGTTCAAGCCGGAGGCTAATCCGCTGGGGACGAAGTTGTCGGCGCTGCGTGATGCCACGCAAGGCCAAGCTGCTATTTTTGAGGGATCGGGTGGTATTTCATTAATGGATAGTTATTCTCGAGGAATTGCGGGTACGATTCCGGGTATGGAATTTCTTGAGCAAGTAATCTGCGTGTGGAAAGCACTGGAAAGTGGCGACGTTGACGCAGCCTATCGAGCTTGGTTTCCGTTATGCGCCCTAGTCAGTCTGCAATTGCAGGCAGGGCTTGATGGGTTCTTGGCCGTGGAAAAATATATCATGCAACGTAAGGGATTGTTTTCTACAGACCGTCGGCGACAACCGTACGAATGGGAAATGGACAAAGAGACTTGCTTAGAGTTAGAGAGACTGTTACGGTTTCTATCACACTAAAGTAGTTGCGTGAGATTTTGTTTATTCAAGGATTTCGAAGTGGTGTTAACAGGATGGAGAAGAGCAATGGTTAGCTTTAGCAACAAAAAAGTCGTCAATGGTTTTCAAGCGTTTGTCGTTGGTTGTGTGTGTTGCGCCGTGAGTATTGCGCATGGCGAGAATTGGCCCCAGTGGCGTGGTGTGAACGGCAACGGAGTGTCTGGGGAAACCGAGTTGCCATTGCGTTGGAGTGCCACTGAAAACATTCAATGGCGGCTGGCATTACCGGGACCTGGGGGCGCGACGCCTTGTATTTGGGATGATCAAATATTTGTGACGACGGTGGTTGGTGATGACTTGGTGTTGCTGGCAATCAGTACAGGGGGCAAAGAGTTGTGGCGTCGCACGGTGAGTCAAGGTGATAAAGTTGTGCGCGGTGACGAGGGTAATGCAGCCTCCCCTTCTCCGTGTACCGATGGCAAGCATGTTTGGGTGTTTTTTACAAATGGCGCATTAGCCTGTTATGACTTTAGCGGCAAAGAGGTTTGGAGCATCAATGTTCAAGATAGATTTGGTAAGTTCAAGATTGCTTTTGGCATGACTTCGACCCCGATTCTTGATGGCGACCGTATATTCTTACAATTGATTCACGGTGACGGCAATCCGCAGACTCGAGAAGCACGCGTGGTTGCCTTAGAAAAGATGACTGGTAAAACAATCTGGGAAACGGGACGTCCAAGTAACGCGCGTTCTGAAAACGAGCATTCCTATGCGTCCCCGACGATTTATCGAGATAAAGAGCGGGCTTTTTTATTAACGCATGGAGCTGATTATATCGTTGCCCATGATTTAAAAGATGGCCATGAGATTTGGCGCTGCGGCGGCTTGCATCCTCCGGCGGGTTACGACCCAACACTTAGATTCGTTTCATCGCCGTTAGCCATTAAGGGACTGATTGTCGTCCCGTCTGCAAAGGCGGGAATTACGCTTGCTTTAAAACCAACGGGCCAGGGAGACATTACGGGAAAACAGGAATATGTGAAGTGGCAATTTCATATCACGCCGGATGTTCCCAGTCCCCTTGCGGTAGACGGCATTGTTTATCTGTGTAGACAGAATGGTAATCTGATTGCGTTAGATCAAGAATCGGGCGAACAGTTTTACGAGCAACGAACCAATCGCGATCGCCACCGAGCATCGCCAGTTTATGCGGATGGAAAGATCTATCTGTGTGGACGTAACGGAGTTGTTTCAGTTTGTAAGCCAGGGAAAGAATTCGAATTGTTGGCTCAAAATAAACTCGAAGAACCATTGTCGGCTTCGCCAGCGGTTTCGCAAGGTCGTATTTATTTGCGAACTTTTAATGCGTTATATTGCATCGGCGAATAATATACGGAGGGATGGCTTGCCGCGGTTTATTGAACAACAAAAATCCCTCTCGGCACCATCCTTAGTCCGGTTGTGATAGCACCAGAAATGGGGCGATGGAGTTGAGTGTTTTATTGCCGATACCACGAACATGTTGTAGTTGGTTGAGCCGAGTGAACTTTTTATTGGGTAAGTGATGGCGGAATTCCACAATTCGTTGGGCCATGGCAGGGCCGATTTGAGGAAGGTTTTCAAGTTCGCGAGTGGTTGCGGTGTTGAGGTTGAGTTGAAATGTCCAGTTGCTAGGAGGTAGCGTGTTGCGAGGCGATTGGGATTGCATGTCATGTTTTAGACATGCGAGTAACAGGAGCGCACCGCCCACAACGATGATTTTGGTGTTGTTGGCGTCATACCAACTGGTCGCTTGGTACATAGCGTCCCTCTCCCACGGCAATCTCCCCTACTTAATTTGCCGAAAATGATGTCAAATGGATTTTTACGGTTCCCCATCTGCGGCAATGCAATTGTGCACATGATTCTCCTAATTGTAAAATGGCTGTTGTCGCTTCTATGACATAACGGACGGTACAGGAATATGGGTTCGACGTTTACACAACAAGAATGGTCCGCTGCGTTAATTGATGATTTGCGTCAGTTGGTGCGGTTGTCGGTGCGAGAAGATATTGAGGATCAATATGACTGGACGACGGTGGCAACTGTACCGCTAGATAAGCTAGGTGCTGCTGATATTGTAATTCGTCAAACTGGTGTCGTGGCGGGTGTACAGATTGCGGAGTTAGTTTTTGACGAGATGAGTATTGATAGCGAAGTTCGGATTTTAGTGGCGGATGGAGATGTGGTTGAGGCCGGAACGACGGCTGTTTCGTTATCAGCCTTGGCAGTCGATTTACTAACCGCCGAAAGAATTATATTGAACTTCATGGGGCGGTTATGCGGCATTGCGACGCAAACGTCGGAATATGTAAAATTGCTCGCAGGCACTGGAGTTACAGTTTATGACACTCGGAAAACAACACCGGGTTGGCGTCGGCTCGAGAAATACGCCACGCGCTGTGGTGGAGCCGTGAATCATCGTAACGGTTTGAATGACGCGATATTGATTAAAGATAATCACTTGGCTGCCTGTGCGGCGACACTCTCCGGCGACGATAATAGCGATGTGATTGGCGATGCAATCGAGAAATCCCGCGAGTTAATTCAGGCTGTTGTTGCCGCGGGAAATGCTATCGACGCAGCTATGCCGATTGAAGTTGAAGTTGATACGCTAGCACAATTACAGATCGCACTGTCGCACCATCCAGACATTGTCCTGCTGGATAACATGAGTCATGACCAATTACGCAGCGCCGTAGCCATGCGTAGTGATGTCGCTCCCGAAGTTCAGCTAGAGGCGTCTGGTGGAGTTACGCATCAAACGATCCGAGCAATCGCCGAAACGGGGGTCGATCGCATCAGTGTTGGAGCACTCACTCATTCAGCCAAAAGCCTAGATGTGGCACTCGATTGGGCTTCTGTAGGCAGTGACTAGGCAGCGTCGGCTTGTTCCTCGGTGTCAACTGCAGTGTCATCTTCGTTTAGTTCCAGTTCGTCGACGGATGATGCTCGGCGCCAAGAATCGATAAGATCTTCGATTTGATCATTGAGTCCATCTAAGTCAGAAATGACTTGATCTTGCCGCGCGTCGAGTTTATCTAGCAGACTCGCAGCTGCCTTTTCCCGCTGTTCAGCCTCGGAAATCGGGGAGTTTTCGCTAAGTTCATTTGAATTTGACATGCTATAGGTTTCGGCACATTAAATCGGTTTGCATCGAGAGGACGAGCAAAAAGCGCGATGTTCTGGTTGGTTAAACTATGCGGGTTAGCCTACGTACGCGGCGGAATGCGTTTGATTCCCCCATAGTGCCAAAAACAGGTTGTTTTTGATACAATGGACGTTTGGCTAATTGTTTAAGTTGGCTGCTTATCTATGTGCAGAATGTACGGAGACTCAACGGCGTGCAACGGCGAGAATTTCAATTAGTAAGTCCATTTTCACCCGCGGGCGACCAACCCGCAGCGATTGAAAAGCTTGTGTATGGTTTGCAGAATGGGCAAAGCCATCAAACTCTGATGGGAGTAACAGGTTCGGGTAAGACGTTTACGATGGCTAATGTTATCGAACGTATAAAAAAACCAACACTTGTTATTTCACATAATAAGACCTTAGCCGCTCAATTGTATTCTGAGTTTAAGGCGTTTTTCCCGCACAATGCCGTTCATTACTTTGTCAGTTACTACGACTATTATCAGCCGGAGGCGTATATTCCCCAACGTGATATCTATATTGAAAAAGACGCGTCGATCAATGAGGATATTGACCGCTTACGTTTAGCGTCAACAAGTTCGCTTGTTAGTCGAGATGATGTAATTATTGTTGCTAGCGTATCAAGTATTTACGGATTGGGTTCTCCGGATGACTACCGAGAGATGATGGTTTCCGTTGCTAAAGGCATGGAAATCGATCGTGACAAAATGTTGATGAAGCTAGTCGATATCCAATACGATCGTAACGACGTGGATTTTTCACGCAGTACATTTCGTGTCCGCGGCGATTGCGTAGAGGTGTGGCCTTCTTATGAAGAATACGCCTATCGCATCGAATTTTGGGGTGATGAAATCGATCAACTGTCGATCATTAATCCTCTTACTGGCGAGACCATCACGAAGTTGGATCAACTGTTTGTTTATCCAGCTAAACATTTTGTGATGTCTGAGGCCCGAGTAGAGCAGGCGATTCAGGCAATTCGGCAAGAGTTGAAGGGCCAACTTGAGCATTTCAAAAAAGAAGGCAAGTTACTGGAAGCCCAGCGATTGAATGCTCGCACTCGCTATGACTTGGAGTTAATGCAAGAAGTTGGTTACTGTTCCGGTGTCGAGAACTACAGTCGACATTTAGCGGGTCGTGCTGAAGGTGAACCCCCCGATACGCTGTACGACTTTTTTCCGGAAGATTTTTTGCTGTTTGTTGACGAATCACACGTATCCGTGTCACAGGTGCGAGCCATGTGGGCCGGCGACCGGAGTCGTAAAACTACCTTGGTAGAACATGGTTTCCGTTTGCCGAGTGCACTTGATAATCGTCCGATGCGATTCGAAGAATGGGAAGAAAAAGGGAAGCACGTCGTGTTTGTCTCGGCGACTCCCGGAGATTACGAGTTAGAAAAGACAGAGGGTGAAGTGGTTGAACAGATTATTCGTCCGACGGGGTTGCTAGACCCCGAGATCGACGTTGTGCCGGCGACCGGTCAGGTCCAACACTTGCTAGAAGAAATCCGCCAGCGAACCGAGCTTGGTGAGCGAGTCCTCGTTACGACATTAACCAAACGAATGGCTGAAGAGTTATCTGGATATTTTGTTGAGCAAGGCGTAAAGGCGAGGTGGTTGCACTCGGAACTCGATGCTTTTGAGCGAGTGGAGTTGTTACGGGAACTACGTGAAGGAAAATTTGACGTATTGGTTGGGATTAACTTATTGCGTGAGGGGTTGGACTTACCGGAGGTATCCCTAGTCGCTGTGCTTGATGCTGACAAAGAGGGGTTCTTGAGAAGCGAAACATCGTTAATTCAGACGATGGGTCGTGCTGCTCGCCATGTTAATTCTCGAGTTATTCTATACGCTGACAAGATGACGAATTCGATGGATAAAGCGATTACCGAGACGGTACGGCGCCGTGGTATTCAAGAGGCTCATAATAAGGAGCACAATATCACTCCACGGTCCATAAAAAAATCGATCGCCAAGGGCATTGAAGGCGATGCATCGGCCCATCGTGCAGCCAATGCAGCGGTCGGCAGGACAGATGAAACGGTTTATATTACTCAAGAGTTGATTAACGAGCTTGAAATTGAGATGATGCAAGCGGCTGAGGATTTGAAGTTTGAACATGCAGCGGCATTACGGGATCGAATCATGCAATTGCAAGAAGAGATCGGTAAGCCGCTCGATGAGGTCGAAATAACTTCGTATGACCGAAAACGCCGTCGGCGTGGGAAATCGGGTCAATCTAACGTCCCACGGCCTAAACGAAGCCCATAAGTACACATTGAATGTCGTAGAAGAAACATGGTTTATGGGAATAAACTACGTTTCAAGCGGGTCTACCTAATTGGATATCTGTTGTCATGGACAAAAGGGAATCTTCCAAAGAGATGCAAATTTCGGACGCGTTACTCGAAGTGCCTCGTGAAATCGATCCACTAGTGGATTCGGTGTCGCTTGATGCTGAGCGTGAAGAATTGTCAGTGGCACAACGACGGGCGTGGATCGAGCAGTTGATCGCCGATCACCATCAGTCGCTGTATCGTTTTTGCTATCGCTTAACCGGTAATGTAAATATGGCAGAAGACGTCCTGCAACAGGCATATCTGATTGCCTTTCAACGGATTGGTCAAGTAAAAGATCCAGCGAAGGCACGTAGTTGGTTGTTCACTGTAGTGCGAACCACTTTTTTGAAAGAAGTTCGCAAAAAACGGGAATGGGTATTTACGGATGTTGAGGTTGAAGACAATCGTGTGCCAGACCGACCACGCCGCCTCGAGGTAGACTCGCAGCGGTTACAGGTCGCCCTTGATGCGTTACCGGAAACATTTAGGGTCGCGGTAGTCATGCATTATCAACAACAAATGTCCTACAGAGAAATTGCGGAACAGTTAGAAATTCCACTAGGAACAGTAATGAGTCGATTGTCACGCGCGAAGCGAATGCTTAAATCAAAGCTGCTCGTTACGCAAAAACAATTTGATTCTGAGGAATAATTTGAAAATGGAACCTATCAAAACCAGAGACTTAGTTCAGTTGTTGACGCATGACCAATGGCAGCAGCAGTTTGCCCAAGGGGAGGCGTTGCCTCCGGAGTTGGAGCAGTTGCGAGATTTGGTGCGCGAGCAGCCAGGTTTGTTAGATGAAATGGCTTGGCAATCAGAGCTCGATCGGCAACTGCTTGACGTGTTTGACGAGGTTGACGTCCCCGTTGAGTTAGCGGGTCGGTTGCTCGCCGCGATTCAGGAGGCGGAACCGATTGCAGCAGCTAGTAATATTCGTTTGTCAGAGGATAGTGAGTTCCCTGATGAAGTGGATACTAACTTAGTGGTTCCTCGTATGGCCATTGCGACGGATGTAGGCGACCCGCCTCATTTGTTGCAATCACGACGTCGGGGATTGATGTGGGCAATGTTGGGCACCGCCGCTTGTTTAGTGTTTGCGGTCGCGTTGTCTCCGTTTTGGAGTGTACCGTCAGTTGAGCAGCGTTTGACCTATGCTGGGTTAGAGGAAATGGTGCCAGTTTGGTTAGCTGAATTGGAACTGACGCAAGGGTGGGATTCCAGTTTAGCGGATTCGCCGTATGCGACATCTATCGTAGAAACTCAAGTGCAGGGTAAGGTAATTTCCTGGCGAACGATCGGCGGTAACGACGATTGCATTGCGATGAACTTGTCGTCACCGCGTAATGGCAAGTTGTGGGTTTTGATTCTTTCGGCAGGGGAAGTTGAACGAGCGACACAATTCAGAAAAATGCAGCTATCTGGCGAGTTTTCGGCGGGGAGTTGGAGTGATGGTAAGCACTTGTTCGTTGCTATTTCTGACGAATCGATGAAGAAGATCGATCGAATATTTAGGAAACCGTTAACCGTATAGAGCCGCCTGCGTTTATGCTGCTGAACGACCTAGCTAGCGAAAAGGCCCGAAAACATCCTCTTTTTATGTTGCCCTCGTTTCTTGGCAACTTCGGCGAACCCTCTTTTGTCTAATCGATACGACCGGTAAGTCATTTACCGTGTGTTTCTAGCACAAAGCGACTTCTTATAGACTGCCTACTTTGATTAAGCCGATGTTTACGATAGTTGGTATCTTATGACAGCAATTCTTGGCATTTCCGCTTTTTATCATGATTCCGCTGCGGCCTTGATCGTAGACGGTTGTATTGTCGCCGCTGCGCAAGAGGAACGATTCACGCGGAAAAAACACGATGAGCGATTCCCGGTAAACGCGGTAGAGTACTGTTTGCAAGCAGCGCAGATCACAGCTGCTGACATAGACTACGTCGGATTTTACGAAAAACCGCTGTTAAAATTTGAACGTTTACTGGAAACGTATTTGGCTTACGCGCCGACCGGTGTGAAGTCCTTTGCCAAAGCGATGCCACTGTGGGTGCAACAGAAGCTACACTTGCCGCGGGAGATTCGCGCGGGGCTGGGTGGAGCCTATCGTAAACGGATTGTTTTTACCGAGCATCATGAATCACATGCGGCGAGCGCATTTTTCCCTTCGCCTTTTGACGAGGCAGCGATAGTGACGATTGATGGAGTTGGCGAGTGGGCGACTGCATCAATTGCAGTCGGGGTGGGAAATCGCGTGCGGATGATGCAGGAAATGCGATTTCCACATTCCCTGGGTTTGCTCTATTCCGCGTTTACCTACTATTGTGGTTTTCGAGTGAATTCCGGTGAATACAAATTGATGGGACTAGCGCCTTATGGAGATCCAAAATACGTTGAGTTGATATTGGAGAATTTGATCGATTTGAAAGAAGACGGATCCTTTCGGCTCGACATGTCCTACTTTAATTATTGTCAAGGCTTGACGATGACCAGCAAACGATTTCAGCGACTGTTTGGTCGGCCGGTGCGCGCTCCTGAGGCGGAGATGGATCAGCAGTATATGGACATTGCCGCCTCGATTCAGAAAGTAACCGAAATGATAATGTTGCGTATGGTTAGCCATGCACATGCAGCGACCGGAAAAAAGAATCTATGTTTGGCTGGCGGCGTCGCACTGAACTGTGTTGGCAATGGCAGGATTTTGAGAGAGGGGCCGTTTGATAATGTGTGGATTCAACCGGCTGCGGGTGACGCTGGGGGAGCGTTAGGAGTTGCGCAGTTTATTTGGTATCAATTATTGGAGAACCAACGCACGACAGATGTAGGGGATTCTCAACAAGGTAGCCTGCTCGGTCCGCAATACAATGAGCAGGAAGTGCGTGAATTTCTGGATTCCGCAGGCGTTACCTACCACTATTTGGAACAACAGCGTGAACTATGTGACGCTGTTGCCGTAATGTTACAACAGCAACAGGTTATTGGATGGATGCAGGGACGCATGGAGTTCGGACCGCGTTCATTGGGTAACCGCAGTATCCTCGGAGATGCTCGTAGTGTTGAAATGCAAGCGAACATCAACCTCAAGATCAAGTTTCGTGAATCGTTTCGGCCGTTTGCTCCAGCTGTGTTGAATGATCACGCAGATGATTATTTTGATATGGGGGGTGTCAGCAGTCCTTATATGTTGTTGGTTGCACCTGTTGCGGAAAAACAGCGATTGGAATTGACGCCGGAACAATTGGCGGTGCAAGGAGTCGATCGACGACTGATTGCTCGCTCTAGTGTGCCGGCAATAACGCATGTGGATAACTCCGCGCGAGTGCAAACTATTGATAAAAATGCCAATCCACTATTTCATGAGTTGGTGCAGCGATATTATCATCTCTCGCACTCGCCGCTAGTGGTGAATACAAGCTTTAATATTCGAGGTGAACCAATCGTGCGAACGCCACAGGATGCCTATCGCTGCTTTATGGCGACAAAAATGGACGTGTTGGTAATGGATCATTTTGTGGTGAAAAAATCGGAACAACCGGATGTTACGAGCCACCAAGTAGACGAATATCTTGGGCAGTTTCCGCTCGATTAATCGTCGGCACAGTAGAGGGCAACAGAGGTTAATTTATATGTCACTTATTAAACTAAATACCAATCCGCCGTTGGCCCAATTGAAATCGTTTGGTCGATTATGGACTCCGCTGTTTGCAATTATCATTGGTCTTAACGTACTGTTTAATGGGTATTTTGTAGCGGCAGTGACAATCCTGATAATCGCGGTTGTGATTGTCTTAGTGGCTTGGTGCTGTCCGAAAATGCTTAAATTCCCATTTGTGGCAGCGATGGTTGTTACCTACCCAATTGGTATCGTCGTTGGTTGGTTGTTGTTGCGAGCGATCTATTATGGATGTTTATGCCCCATCGGTTTGATGCTGAAGTTATTCAGAAAAGATCTGTTGCAACAACGATGGGATTTAGATGCCGAGAGTTATTGGACTCAGCGACGAGAGGTGGTTGGCAGCCATCAATATTTTCGACAATTCTAAGGGGTGTTAGACAATGACAAATGAGAACAAAGATGACCTCCAAGTTGATTCGTCGGACAGTGATGCCAGCACTGCCGCGTCGGACTTTCAGCAAATAGCGAGTGGCAAGCAGGTGGGTATTGTTAGGGAGTTCTGGGACTTCTTGAAACACAATAAGAAATGGTGGCTGACGCCCATTATTCTTTCATTGTTGCTGATAGCACTAATTGCGATTACTGCTGGTAGCGGCGCGGCCCCTTTTATTTACACGCTATTTTAGATCGGGTATACGCCCAGCCAGACGTAATTTGCGTAAAGCGATTTATAAATGTATTGGGCAGAAAGCAACTAGCGATGAGAATATTGGTGACCGGAGCTGCGGGATTCATTGGTTATCATGCCAGTCAACAGCTGTTACATGATGGACACATGGTAGTCGGCGTCGATAACTTGAGTGACTACTATGATGTCGCTTTGAAACAGGCTCGTTTAGAATGTTTGCAACAGCGTGAGGGTTTTGAGTTTTGCTTACTGGATATTGCAGACCGCGGTGCCATGGCCGATTTGTTTGAGCGGATCCAGTTTGATACCGTTATTAATCTGGCGGCTCAAGCTGGGGTTCGCTACTCGATGGACAACCCAGCTGCCTACATTGATTCAAACATCGTCGGATTTGCTAATGTGCTAGAAGGCTGCCGGCAACAGTCGGTTGGGAATTTGATCTATGCATCGAGTAGCAGCGTTTATGGCGCTAATACCGCCCTGCCCTTTACTGCCACGGAATCTAGCGAGCATCCATTGAGTCTGTACGGCGCCACCAAGAAGTCCAATGAATTGATGGCCCACGCTTACAGTCATCTGTACGGCTTACCGACAACCGGTCTGCGTTTCTTCACGGTATATGGCCCGTGGGGTCGACCTGATATGGCGCTGAGTCTCTTTGCGAATGCTATTTGTAATGGCGAGACGATTAAGTTGTTTAACCAAGGCGATATGTTGAGGTCGTTCACCTATGTGGATGATGTGGTGGAATCGATGATGCGGCTGCTTGCAGCGCCCGCGCAAGGAAATTCAGACTGGGATGGGAAAAATCCAGATCCAGCGAGCAGCGAAGCTCCATTCCAGATTTTCAACGTTGGTGGAGCGGAAGCCGTGGAGTTGAAACGTTTCGTGCAAATTATAGAGAATTGCCTCGGGCGAACGGTACCGAAAGAGCTGTTGCCTATGCAGCCGGGTGACGTGCCGGCAACGGAAGCGAATGTTAAGTCTCTACAGGAAGCAGTAGATTGGCAGGCTGAGGTATCAATTGAGGATGGCATCGCGAGGTTTTGTGACTGGTTCAAGGAATATTACGGAACCTAGAAGAGCGATTGCGAAGGATGAGGAACGCATCAGATTGTGAATATGCGTATACGTCGGATACACGGAATTTCTAGACTATAGGGCAATCCCACCCTCTCTAACGGGTGGTAAGTTAATCGGTTTTTTCGTTAAAACCGTTAAAAGCCGTTTCAGATTGATAATCGATAATACCGAATTCTAATGGTAGATGGAAATGTTTCGCAATACGCGCCACTAAAGGTGTTAAACAATAATCGCGAAACGTAGAGACCGTAGTCTCAAAATTTTTTTGGGGGGATTTGACTGTCATGGTTACAAAAATAATACCGATATCGTTGGGAAAACGACTTAGTTGTGGGTTTGCCCTAAGTGGGATCCTGTTGAGCGCAGGCGTTTTTGGCTTAGCTACGGCTGAAACTAAGGACGTTAAGGTCTCAAAAGCAATTCGTATCTTATTGACTGACGATACGCCTGACTCCACGTTGAGCATACGTCGCAAGCCGGCAGATCAACGTAATCTTGATAAATTGTACAACAATGAATTGCGTCCAACAAAAGCGGAACCAAAGAAGGTTGTCGAGGCGGAAGTAAAATCAGCGCCGCAGGCAGAAATAGTAACGCCAGAAACATTGAGTCCAAAAACGGAAACGCCGGCAACCATTGAACAAGTCAAAGAGATGCCACAGACGAAAACGGCAAAGAACGGTCTGGATTCCGTGTTGAATACTTTGACGCTTCCCAAATTTGACCTGTGGGGGGATATTGACTCCGCGTTTAACGCAATTGAAAATGAATTGTCGAGTGCTACAAAGAGTTCAGCAGACAATAGTCCTGCAAATAATCACAAGTCAAAACTCAGACCAACACATAGCAATCACGACTCTAAAGACCATGCTAGCCCAGGTTTCCCGGCTCTACCTTCGATTGATACACTGTTACCGAAAATCGAACTTCCCAAAATAGACCTTTTTGGGGATATTGACGCCGCGTTTAACGCAATTGAAGATGAATTGTCGAGTGCTACAAAGAGTTCAGCAGACAATAGTTCTACAAATGATCACAAGTCAAAACTCAAACAAACACATAACAATCGCGATCCTAAAGACCATGCTAGCCCGAGTTTGTCGACCATACCTTCGATTGATACATGGTTACCGAAAATCGAACTTTCCAAAGTAGACTTTCTTGGTGATATAGAATCTGCATTTATTGGTATTGGAAGCGAGTTGTCCACGACGACATCTGTCACTTCGCAGTACTCGTCTAAATATAATTCCAAAATGAAACATCCTGGGAGCTTTACACCTCGCCATGTGAATAGGGCGATCGCTGCACCGGTTCATATGCCGACGATTGGTTCACTGGATGGAATTCAGTTTCCAAAAATCATGCTTGCCGATATAAACTCGATCTTCGGAACCAACACCGATCCATTGGTGGACGAAGACGGAAAAACTCCGATAGCGGTACCCGCGAAATTGCCAGAACCGACCAATGGACCGGCAAAGGATTCCGATGAAGACAAGCAAGGTGCAATGCCTGTCAAAGAACGCCTCAGTATTATCGCTTTGTTAGGACTCGAGGACCTAGCCATTCCTGAGTTTAACAATCCCTTTGCAGTGGGAACTGGAATTAAGGAAACTGCCCAAGACGTTGAGCCAGTCGAAACGAAAAACACTTCTCCGGCCTTGGGCGAAAGCGACTTGGAACCTGATGAGACGATCACATCCGAGTTGCCAAGTTTGCACACAGATCGCCCAAGCGTGCCTGGCGTGAACCAAATTCCAACGCTCGCTCCGAAAAAAATCCCGGATGCACCAAATCCAATTGACGACCAGGACAAGTCAGCGAGCCGCATGTCACCCTACAAAACCTTGGTTAATCCCGATAGCTTCCTGCCGCGACGCTCAGTCGTTCCCGTATCGGTACGAATAAGTGATACGGTGAATCGTTAACCAATAATTTGAAATTTGAGTTCGTCTGGTTGGGGGATTGGACGTGTCTCATAAGAGCCCATGGCCCATTGTGGTCATGGGCTTTTTCTTTTGAGCTGTAGTAATCGGGGGCTCAGTGGATAATAATAGGGGGGTACTGGAGGACTATTTGGTAACCCTACTGCAGAGGGGCAGTGATGATACGTTTAATGGTGATTGACGACCATGAGATTGTGCGTAGTGGCATGGTTCGGATGATCCGGGGCACGGAGATACAGCTAATTGCAGAATCAAATTCAGGCGAGAATATTCTAGAAGGGATCGCGCAATACCACCCTGATGTGATCTTGCTTGATGTACGGATGGAAAGCGGTGATGGTCTGACGGCTCTCGGACGAGCAAAGGTTGAGTATCCTGAAATTCCGGTATTGATGCTTTCCACATTCGATAATCCGACCTATGTTGCTCGGGCGGTTGCCTTAGGTGCGTCTGGTTATTTATCGAAGAGTCTCGACCGAGAACATATCATCGATGCAATTACGGGAGCCTATCAGGGCGGAAACTCGTGGACTCGGGAAGCATTACGACGTGTAGCCGGCGCACTAGCAACCCCTCGCATCGCTGCCGACGTAGATGTTCCTCTGACTCACCGTGAAAGCGAAGTACTAGAGCAGCTTGCCGAAGGATTGACCAATAAGGAAATTGCCCTGGCGTTAGGGATCAGTTATGAAACTGTTAAAGAGCATGTCCAGCACATCTTGAGAAAAATTGGGGTTAGTGATCGAACTCAAGCGGCAGTGTGGGCAGTGCGACAGGGAATCGTGTGAGGCTGTGGAAAATGTCCATCATGCAAAAATGGGTGTCGTTGGCCCGCGCATTATTCGGCAGCAAACTCACCCGCCGACGTGGGTGCTCAGGATCTTAATATCCTAATCCAGGTCCAGTTAAGCAGTGTGTACCTACGGTTCCATCGCTAATATTGAACATGGAGGGGAATTTAGCATCCCAAGGTTGATTTCCAAACGGGCAATACTGTCGCCCATTTCCTTCGATAGCCATGATCGTGGGAATCCGAGCGGCTAAGCTCGCTGAATGTAGAAACGATGCACCGACACACGTTAAATCTTGAACGCACAAAAACAGGTTATAATGTTGAGCGGCCGCCCCCATAATGAGAGCTTCGCCGTGTCCCTTGCAGGCTTTAAGCGCAACGCCGGAGTAGCCTTGTTCCCGCGCGAGTAATAGTGATTCAAAATCAATTAGCGATTCGTCGATAACAACAGGTTTGATTTTTGCCGCTTGCTGCATCCCGCTGCTAGGGTGATTCTTTAAGTCACGATGTGTAGGTTGTTCAATATATTGGATTCGCTCAAATGCTTGAGGGGCACGAGATTGTAGCTCAGTCAAAAAATCGAGCACGTATTGTACGTCTTTGCATTTCTCGTTGAAATCCGTTGAATACCACCATTGTTGGCAACCGCGAGATTGTTGTGCCGTTGTGGATACTCGGTCGATGTCTATAACTCGCTGCACATCCCACTGTAGGTCATCCCCGGCAAGCTTGATTTTCAAATGGGTAAGTCCGTCTGCGTTTATCCAGTCGCCGAGAGTTTCCGGTACTCCATCATTGAGCGGCGTCGAAATATCCTCGTCTGTAAGCGGATCTAGCGCCCCCACGAGGTGATACAACGGCATGTGTTCTTTGGGCTGTCGTAGCGTGAACTGATCTAAGAATAGCCCAGACATCTCCCCATCGAGAAACTGCCCCAGATCGCGATTCATAAATTCGGGTCCAAGTAGATTGTACGAATTCAGCGAAAGCGCTTTTCCGTAGGCATCATTTACCGCCGCATCAATTGGGCTCGTGGACACTAGTTGGGCAAGTTTGGGAATTGGTTCAAGCAGTCCCATGGATTGTTCTAGTTCAGTGGCTGAGTTAGCGAACAATGCTTGCAGGTCATGCATGATCTCTATCGGGTGTCCGCCGCCGCTGTATTGCTCAGTTAAGAGTGCCGCTTGTTTCCCCAATGCGTTCATGGCATTCAGCGTCCGTTCACCCGATTCAACTTGTGATGGCCAACCCCAAGCATTTCCCATCGGCATCGAACCGTGACCTGTCGCGCTGCGACCATCATTCGTTTCGACATCAACGTCGACATTGAACAACGTCGCGTTGGTAACCACACGTCCACCGAATTTGATGGGCGTACGATATTCGATTTCGGTAAAACTGGTAGTGATTTGTTTGATGCGGACATCGGTAGGTTTGGACATGTTCAGTGTTTCTGTTGGGTGTACGTGTAGGGAAACAGGTTTGCAGAAGCGTTAATTCTAACCACTAGAGCTACGGTCTGGGTATCAGCGATTCCTTTTCGGTAGGCAAAATATCATGATTCGGCAAATACTGCAGATTCAGCGTAAATTTAGGTCGTCAGCGAGGGCAATATGGATGGTTGTGCATCAAAAAAGGGAGACCGAAGTCTCCCTTTGATTTGATGTCATTGCTTGCTCTACGCAGCGCGTTGGAGACCTAACGTTTGTGGTTGTTGTCCGCGGTATTTCAAGAGTGCCTGTTCAACAATTGCATCCATCGTCAGTTCAAGGACTTTTGTTTGATGGCGAGGAGGAATGAGATTGCGACGCAATGTGTCGCTGAGGATCAGTCGCACTGTCCGTCCGGCCTTGACTCGGACATAGCCGCGAGCCTGTGAATGTGTCATCGTGTCGATGCGAGATTCAACTTTTTGCCAAACGACATTTGAACAAGCATGAGCGAGGTTTTCAGCGAGCCGGTTAAGCTTTGCTTGGCCAGTAATTATTTGAATTAATGATTTTATAGACATGTTGGGGAATCCTTCCACGGGGGACTGTTTGTAGCGAGCGTAGTGGCCGATGGTTGAAAAATTGGAGCAGCGATACCACTTCTATATAAATCGTTACACAGGCCCTGTAGGCATCACTATTGCCGGCAACGTGCGTTATGTTCTAGGTGGGCAAACTGTACCGATTATCCCTCACTCAGGTACTAAAGTTCGTTTTTACGTTCCGCGCCTTTTCAAAGTAGGCTACGGTAATTAGGATGGTATTCTTGAGGGTCAAGAAAGCCCTGATACACGGCGCCGTGGCCAAGTGGCTAAGGCAGTGGATTGCAAATCCTCCATCCCGGGTTCGAATCCCGGCGGCGCCTTTTTATGATATATTCGCACCACGGTTATTTCCTAGGCCACTCCTCACCCGCTTAGACCCCGCTTATAGAATCCGCTCCGATGACTTTAAGTTCCATCCAAGCTCGGCATTACAACACGACTGAGCCCATCGTTGTCTCCTTCGACGATGGAGTTATTTGCGACATATCCCCTCTTGAATCTAGCTCAGAGAACCTGCTGGTCTTGGCCCCTGGCTTAGTCGATTTGCAAGTGAATGGTTACGGTGGCCAAGAGTTCAACGACCCAGAATTATCTACCGAAAAGGTTTTGCAGATTTGTTTGGCCATGGATCGCGATGGAGTCACTGAATTTTGCCCAACCTTTACGACTCAGTCTTTCGAGTTGTTGCAGCATAGTATGGCAACTGTCGCACAGGCCATTGAGGAGCAGGCGGACATTGCCGATCGCTGTACGGTGTTGCATTTAGAAGGCCCCTATATTTCGGGCGAAGATGGACCCCGCGGCGCGCATCCACTGGAACATGTCAGACCGCCATGCTGGGATGAATATCAGAAACTACAGAGTGCCGCGCTAGGCAAAATTGGCATTTTGACTTTGTCTCCAGAGTTCCCAGATGTGGGGCAATTTATCCAGCGAGTTGTCGACAGTGGCGTCGTTGTGTCGATCGGACACACGGCCGCCTCGTCAGACCAAATAGCTGCGGCCATCGACGCGGGGGCAACCATGTCTACGCACCTTGGTAACGGAGCACATGGAACAATTCGTCGACATCCGAACTATATCTGGGATCAAATCGCAGCTGACGAACTGACTTGCAGCCTGATAGCTGATGGTCACCATTTACCAACCTCTGTGATCAAGTCGATCATACGAGCTAAATCACCAGAACGTTGTGTTTTGGTGAGTGATATTACAGGAATGGGCGGACTGCCGCCCGGAAAATACACATCGACAGGAATTGGAGATGTCGAAATTCTCGAAGACGGTCGATTGGTCGTGCCGGGGCAAAGCCAATTGCTAGCGGGGGCCGCTCTCCCTATCGGTACAGGTATCGTCACGTTATTGGAAACAGCCGGATTAGACTTGGCCACGGCGGTCCACATGGCAAGCAGCGGACCGGCGAAACTAATCAAACATGAGCTTGCCCCGCTCGAAGTCGATGCGGCTGTAGATTTGGTTTTCTTTCAGATCCGCAACGGTAAATTTGAAGTGCACACGACTGTCAATCGCGGGCGGATTGTTTATCAAGCGTCTTAATTGGTTGTCGGAGTTGAGTTACTGTAGTTTGACTGGGCGTTCGTGCGGCACTGGGATGGGCAATTGTCAGAATGGTTGTCGAGAGTTAAAATGTGGTCTTTCAGCTGCGCAAAACGGAGTATCATAGACTATGACCACAGCAAAGAATCTAGTGATTGCCCAAAGCGGCGGTCCTAGCCCGGTCATCAATAACACCCTACGGGGAATCATCGAAACGGCTCGTGATCTTGACGAAATTGGCACTGTTTATGGCGCGCGTCATGGAATTGAAGGGGTCCTCAAAGAAGAACTGTGGGATCTTTCTGCCCAATCGCATGAAGAAATCGAATTGCTGGAGTTTACACCTGCCGCTGGATCCATTGGTACGTGTCGATACAAGTTAAAGGATGGACAGGACGAGGACTTTGCTCGTGTGATTGAGGTGCTCAAGGCCCATAATGTTGGCTACTTTATCTATATCGGTGGAAATGATTCGATGGATACGGCCAATAAAATCGCTAATTTAGCGCAACAACGCGGCCTTGACCTAGTCGGTATTGGTGGTCCCAAGACCATTGATAACGACGTTGGTGATAACGAGTACAAATTGATCGACCACACGCCAGGCTATGGGTCGACGGCAAAATACTGGATGCACGCAGTGCAGAACGCCAACGAGGAAAATCGCGGCTCTTGCCCAGCGGATCCTGTATTAGTGCTACAAGCGATGGGACGTAAAATTGGCTACATCCCTGCTGCTGCTCGGCTCGCTGATCCCAACCGCGAAATGCCACTACAAATATACTTGGCCGAAAGCCCCTGCTCGCTTGCTCAGTTAGCGGATAATGTCAATGATCAACTGAAACAGGATGGTCGCTGTATAGTAGTCGTCAGCGAAGGGTTCGATGTGGGTGACCTGGGCGAATTGAAAGATGGGTTTGGGCACACCAGTTTTAGCTCTAGCCAAACAACGGTTGCTCAATTGATTGTCAACTACCTTAATGCCAATGGTCTCGCCGCTCATGGTGCCGCACGGTGTAACGTGCCCGGTACCGACCAGCGTCATAGTATGGCATACGCTTCGACAGTTGATCTAGCAGAAGCCTATCTAGCTGGCCAAAAAGCTTGCACATTGGCAGCGGCTGGTGATAGTGGCAACATGGCGACCATCTTGCGAAACCCAGGTGACGAATACGGAGTGTATTACGACAAAGTACCTTTGAGTGAAGTTGCCAATAGCGAACGCACGTTCCCCACTGAGTGGATTACCGACAGTGGCAATGACGTGACGGATGCGTTCATTAAATATGCTCAACCACTGCTTGGTGATTCGATGGTAAGCTTGCCCATGATTCAAGGTCGCCAGCGATTGACACAACTCGAACCGATATTTGCAACTCAGCTATTAGCCCCCTATGAACCTCAGGCTAAACGCTAGAGTTGCTGCATCCCGAAACTAATTAACCTATTAAATATTTAGATTCCTTGAGGGCAGTTTAAGAGATTATGTACGAATTAGAACGCACGAAAGAGTTTTTTGTTGGTATTGATTCAGACGGTTGTGCATTTGACACAATGGAACTCAAACACAAAGAATGCTTCATTCACCACACGATTCAATACTACAACTTGCAGGCAATCAGTAAGTATGCTCGCGAAGCTGCCGAGTTTGTAAATTTGTATTCCAAGAGCCGAGGGATTAATCGGTTTCCAGCGTTGGTCGAATCGCTGCAGTGGTTGCAGAAACGACCAGAGGTGGCAGCCCGTGGTGTGACCATCGAAATTCCGCCGGGATTATTGCGGTGGATCGAGGAAGAAACCAAGCTTGGTAACCCAGCGCTTGAAGCCTTATTGCAAGGCAGCGAAAATCCTGACCCGGATTTAGTAACTGCGTTAAAATGGTCCGTGGCCGTCAATGATACGGTTGCTGAAATGGTACATGGCGTGCCGCCCTTCCCCTTAGTACGCGAGTGTCTGCAAAAACTACATCCCCAATGTGACATGCTCGTAGTGTCGGCGACGCCCAACGAAGCGTTGAAGTCGGAGTGGAGTGAGCACGGATTAGTGCAATTTGTTACTGAGATTTGCGGGCAAGAATCTGGGAATAAAAAAGAGACCTTAACCAATGCCGCCAAATACGCGGCGGATCATTCTTTGATGATTGGTGATGCCCCAGGCGACTATAATGCGGCCGTTGCTAATGATTGTCTGTTCTATCCGATTAACCCCGGCGCGGAGGAAGCGAGTTGGCAGCGGTTCTTTGATGAAGGAGTTGATAGGTTTTTGACGGGTGAATTTGCCGGTGAATACCAGCAAACATTATTGGATGAATTTGATTCATTTTTGCCAGTTGATCCACCGTGGCCAGTAAACGCCGCATGATGGCTCGCGGGCAGACGTAGGACGCTTTCTACTAAAAAATAAACCTTAAATAGGAATTGTGAAAAAAAGATGTCGGAAGAAAAAGCAGATTTCGGCCTGATCGGCCTAGCAGTGATGGGTGAGAACTTGGCATTAAACGTTGAGAGCCGCGGTTACCGTATGGCAGTTTTCAATCGCTCTATCGATAAAGTAGACAAGCTAATTCAAGGTCGTGCGGCAGGTAAGAATTTTGTTGGTTGCCATAGTCTGGAAGAGTTGGTTACGAACCTCAGTACTCCCCGTAAAGTCATGCTGCTTGTTAAGGCGGGGCCAGCGGTCGACACAATCATTGATTCATTGCTGGAATTATTAGATGAAGGCGATGTCATCATTGATGGTGGGAACACGCATTTTACTGATACGGAACGTCGCACAAAATACGTCGAGGAAAAAGGGCTGTTATATATTGGAACTGGGGTATCCGGCGGTGAAGAAGGAGCGTTGAAGGGACCGAGCATGATGCCCGGTGGTAGTGAAGCAGCTTGGCCGCTGGTGGAACCGATTTTTAAGGCCATCTCTGCAAAAGTAGGGCCTAACGAAGATATTCCGTGTTGTGAATGGGTAGGCCCGCGTGGCGCTGGGCATTACGTCAAGATGGTCCACAACGGGATTGAATATGGAGATATGCAGTTGATTTGCGAAGCCTACCACATGCTTAAAGAAGCGGGTGGGTTGGATAATGACCAACTTTACGATGTCTTTACTGAATGGAACCAAGGCGATCTACAAAGTTATTTGATTGAAATTAGCCGCGACATCTTTAGTGTAGATGATGATCTGGCAGATGGCCGACTGCTCGACAAAGTACTTGATAAAGCGGGAGCTAAGGGCACTGGTAAGTGGATGAGCCAATTGGCATTAGATTTAGGTGTCCCCAGTACGTTGGTGACAACAGCCGTTTACGCTCGTAGTTTATCCGCTCAAAAGGAAGCTCGTCTGCGCGCGGAATCGGTTTTGCAAGGACCGGCAACTAGTGACTTGCTGGCTGAGGTCAGTGACGACCAACGCAGCGCCTTGATTGAGGATGTGCGACAGGCTTTGTATGCGTCGAAAATTGTGAGTTATGCTCAGGGTTTTGTACAGTTGCAGTACGCTGCTAAGGAACATGATTGGCCGTTGAATTATGGAGATTGTGCTTTGCTGTGGCGTGGCGGGTGTATCATTCGCGCTCAATTCCTCGATCGCATCAAGGAAGCCTTTGACGAAGATCCGAATCTCGAAAATCTGTTGCTGCACCCGTTCTTTACTGAAGCCGTACATAACGCTCAAGCTGGCTGGCGCCGAGTGATTGTGCTGGCCACAGAATTGGGCATCCCGGTTCCCGCGTTCAGTGCGGCCTTGGCGTACTATGACAGCTATCGCCGTGGAAGCTTGCCAGCCAATCTTCTACAAGCGCAACGCGATTATTTCGGTGCCCATACCTATGAACGTACGGACCGCGAAGGCACGTTTCACGCTCAATGGTTGCAATGGCGACGTGACCCTCAAGATTGATTCAACCAACAACTTGATTTTTTAACTTGCTCTGGAACGACTAGACATAAAATAACAGAAGTTGCCACAACTACAGAAAGCTACAACATGAGCTCCTCAGAATATGTACAAGGATTATTTGGTTTTCAGGACCAAGTCATTGTCGTTATTGGCGGTACGGGCGTGCTCGGCGGGGGTTTGAGCGATGGCTTCGCCGCAGCCGGTGGCCAAGTCGTTGTTTCCGGTCGTAATGAAACTAAGGGGTTAGAGCGAGTTGCTGCAATCGAACAAGCTGGCGGTAAGGCGCAGTTTATCGCCGTCGATGTATTTGAGAAAAGTTCCATTGAGCAGTTGTGTCAGCAAGTGCTTGAGCAATACGGCCAAGTCGATGTTTTGATTAATTGTGCTGGTATGAATGCAGCCACTCCATTTGAAGAGATAGAGGGTGACGAATGGGACCAAATTATGGCAGGAAATTTACGCGCCACACAATATGGTTGCCAGATTTTTGCCGCCGTGATGCGGGAACAGTCGGGTGGAGGATCCATCCTCAATATTGGTAGCGTGACTGCCCACCTGCCGTTGTCCGGTGTATTTGCCTACTCAGCGTCAAAGGCCGCGGTTGTGAATTTGACGAAGAATGTCGCGCGAGAATACGCGACGCGCGGTGTGCGAGTCAACGTGTTGTGCCCGGGGTTTTTTCCGGCGGAACAGAATCGAAAAATTTTACGACCCGAGCGAGTTGAAAAAATTATGACTCAGACACCCATGGATCGTTTCGGCGAGCCGCAGGAACTTGTGGGTGCAGCTCTGCTGTTGTGCTCGCGTAATGCCGCGAGCTTTATCACGGGTGCCGAATTCTATGTCGATGGTGGATTTACAGCGAATCGATTCTAGTTCGTGACATACTGTGGTGCGTTAATACCACGATACTCCAAGGGCGACTGGCTAGTCGACAAGGTCACGTAGATATTGTCCATACTCGTTGTTAATGTCGTTTGCTAGGCGACCAAGTTGGTCTGCATCGATGTAGCCTGCGTTGTAGACTATTTCCTCGATACAAGCGATCTTCAGACCTTGACGTTGTTCAATAGTCCGTACGAAATCGCCTGCTTGAATCAATGATTCATGTGTGCCAGTGTCTAGCCAAGCAAACCCACGAGTGAAGCGGTCAACATGTAATTGGCCGCGACGCAAATATTCTTTGTTGACGTCGGTGATTTCATATTCGCCCCGAGCGGAAGGCTGAAGATTAGTTGCAATATCAACGACTTGGTTGTCATAGAAATAGAGACCCGGAACGGCGTAATTGGAATCTGGGTGGTCTGGTTTTTCAACAAGTTCAAGGGGATTCCCTGCTTCATCAAATGTCACGACACCGTATCGTTGCGGGTCGCTTACTGGATAACCAAACACGGTAGCACCAGTATTTCGTTGACAAGCGCGACGGAGTATGTCACGGAAACCCTGACCATAAAATATATTGTCACCTAAAACGAGTGCCACGTGTTCGTTGCCAATGAATTCGCGACCAACGACGAACGACTGGGCTAAGCCCTCAGGTTTTTCCTGGACGGCATAGGAAATGCAAATTCCCAGTTGACTACCGTCGCCAAGTAAATTCTCAAAACTTGGTATGTCGCGTGGCGAGGAGATAATAAGTAAATCTTGTATTCCGGCAAGCAACAACGTGGACAACGGATAATAGATCATCGGTTTGTCGTAAATTGGTAGCAATTGCTTGGAGATCACTCGCGTCAGGGGGTACAGTCGTGATCCGCTACCACCTGCGAGAATGATACCTTTATTAAAATGTGATTCAGTCATAGCTTTACTGCTTCGTCTATCGTGTGGTTTGTGTTTTTAATACCGACCGTCAAAGTTGCCAGTGCGGTAGTGATGTTTACTGTTGTTTGCCGAGCCGTTGTCCGCGGTAACTACCATCCATCACCCGTTTTGTCCATTGCGAGTTCTGTAGGTACCAGTCAATGGTTTGTTCCAATCCAGCTTCGAATTGAAACTGTGGTTGCCAGTTCAATTCAGTGCTTAATCGTGAGCAGTCAATGGCGTAACGTTGGTCATGGCCCGGTCGATCTGTAACGAACGTAACTAGTTCACGACTACAGTGATCATGATTATTTAATTTGTCGACGATATCACAAATGGCGTGTACGATTTCCAAATTGGTGCGTTCACTATTGCCGCCGATGTTGTAGACTCGTCCAGGTTCGCCTTGATTAAATACTGTTTGCAGAGCCCCACAATGATCTGCTACGTGCAACCAATCTCGGACGTTGGATCCGTCACCATAAATTGGCAGTGGTTCACGTTGTACTGTTTTGGAAATCATCAACGGAATCAATTTTTCGGGAAACTGAAAGGGACCATAATTATTGGAACAATTGGTCGTCAGGACGGGCAGACCAAATGTATGATGGTATGCTCTTACAAAATGATCAGCTGCGGCTTTGGAGGCTGCATACGGCGAGTTAGGTTGGTAAGCTGTGGTTTCGCAAAAAAGGCCTGTGGGACCGAGCGATCCATACACCTCATCGGTTGAGACGTGAAGAAACCGAAACTGTGCTTGGGCTTCAGCAGGCTGGTCTCGCCAATATTGAAAACAACTATCAAGCAGATTGCAGGTGCCAACGACATTTGTTTGTACGAATTCAGCAGGGCCATCAATGCTGCGGTCGACGTGAGACTCAGCGGCGAGGTTGATGATCCCCCGAGGATTGTGTTGAGCTAAGATATCCGCGACCAAATCTGAATCGCAAATATCTCCTGGGATGAAGCTATAAAGTTCGTGGTTTTCGATTTCTTGTAATGAATCGAGGTTGCCGGCGTAGGTCAACTTATCGAGCACGATGACGTTTTGCGCAGCGGTTAGCACGAGTTGCTTTGCTAAGCAACTGCCAATGAACCCCGCCCCACCGGTGATCAATATTGGTGAATCCGTTATCAACACCCAAAACCTTCATGAAACAATAAGTAAGAGTCGATCATCGCATTCATTCTAACGTGAAATATCAGAATTGAATGTCCGCAATATCAATTCGCCCAGTTTGCTCTCAAAACTCTTTGATATAAACCGACTATTCGTCACAACAGTCGATTGGTTAGCACATCTCTGGACTGCGATGGCATTCAGACGTGGATAGATCGAGGCAGATAGCACCCATCAAGGTCCTGGGCATACCAATCGCGAAGTACTTTTTGTAAATCTTCGCGGCTCTTTATCTTGGTGAAATCGGCGCGTACTAAAGTGTGCTCTGGGTGTAATGCCGAATATTTAATGCAGGATTTACGCATCACCATCGCTGTTCTTTCCTCACCGTAGAGTTGAGCTGCTAGATCGAAATGCTTCGTGATGATTGTTCGTTGTTCAAACAGAGACGGAGGCGGAGGCAGAGTGCCCGTTTTAGCCAAGGCTTTTGTTTGTTGAAAAATCCAGGGGTTCCCAATGCATCCGCGAGCCACCGTCACTCCATCCACTCCCGTTTGCGCGATCATATCGAGGCAATCGTGAGCGGCAAAAAGATCGCCACTTCCGAGGATCACGCGATCGGGAAATCGTTGTTTGACTTCAGTTAGAAATTCCCAACGACTAGGTCCATTATAGCGTTGTTTTACCGTCCGTCCGTGAACCGTGACTGCCGCGACGCCGATATCGAATGCGCCGTCGATGATCTTAAAAAAATGATCTCGGCTGTCCTCGGTGTCATCGATTCCTCGGCGCATTTTGACAGTGACTGGAATGGCCGACGGCACGGCTTTTCGAGTGCGTTGGATGATATCTAGGGCTACGTCCGGTTGACTGAGGTGAAACCCTCCGCGACAACGGCCTAGTACTTTTTTGACAGGACAGCCAAAATTGATATCGATGACGTCGAATCCTGCCTCAACCAATTTAACGGCACCTGCGGCAAATTGCTCTGGTTCGGTACCCATGAGTTGTCCGCCCACCGGTCGCTCTTCATCGGTAATATGCAGGTAATGTTTGTTTTTCTGTCGCCGCGGGTTTAGGTCGACGAGAAATTTGTCGAGCATTACCTCACAGATCCCATAGGTCGCTCCGTGTCTCCGCGCGATCAATCGCATCGGCCAGTCGCTGTATCCCGAGAGCGCCGCTTGGACTACGGGAAATCCGATTGCGATATTATCAAGCGATAGTGGTTTAAGTTGAACCAAAAGAGAGGTTTTCTATAGGGAATATGGAGTTATGTTATTGCAGATTCTATTTTAGCGATGGCCCAACGACAAGCGTCTTGTACGGATGGCGATTCAACTTGCAAGGCATCCTTTAAAATATCTAAATGTTCTACCGCGAGTTGGTTGCCAAGAGCAATTGCAGCATTGCGGAGTAGTCCATCTCGTTTTGTTCTCCAGAGCGGCGTGTGCCGATAGGATACACGGAATGTATCCTCGGTGGAATGGAATAGTTGTTCAATATCGAGACAGTTCAGTCGTTCACTGGCAATAAAATCGGGTTCGCTTTGGTGCGGTCCGCGGCGGTTCCAAGGACAGACGTCCTGGCAAATGTCACAGCCGAAGACCCAGTCCCCCATGTTTTGTTTTAGCTCGTCGGGAATCGAGCCGCGGTGTTCAATTGTTAAATAGCTGATGCATTTGGTGGCATCAAGGACAAATGGAGCTGGGAATGCATTGGTGGGACATTGGTCGAGGCAGGCAGTACAAGTTCCACAGTGATTGGTTTTGCTAGGTTGGTCGTAGTCTAACTCGGCGGTACTTAAGAGGATCGTTAGGAAAAAATAGCTGCCTTGTTGGGAATGAATGAGCATCGTGTTTTTGCCAACCCAGCCGAGGCCTGCCATTTGAGCGAATTCTCTTTCGAGGATGGGCGCAGTATCGACGACTCCACGGCATTGCTCCGTAGGCAATAATTCTTGATGATATTCTTTGAGTTGTTTAATTCGTTTGTGGATGAGATCATGGTAGTCGGTGCTGCCCCAAGCATACCGAGCGACACGACCCTCCCCGGCGGTTGGTATCACAACGTCGCCTTCACCGTAGTGCATCGCGAGCACTAACAGAGACTGCACGCCCTGAAGCACATGGCGGGGATGTACATAGGCGTCTTGGCGATCTTGTATATATTGCATCGTACCGGCAAAGCCCTCGCTGAGCCAGTGCGTTAAGTGGTGCAATCCGGAGGGCGTTACCGCTGGACAGCAAGCAGCGAGTTGAAAGCCCAATTCGTGAGCTTTAGTCTTCAGACACGTGGTTATATCGGTGGATGTCACTGTTGGTTTTGTAACCTAAATGATTGAGTGCGAATGGATTGCTGAATTGATATTGGATGAAAACGCCAAAACCGGTAAATTTACGACGGAATGCGTGTGGTAACGCGTTGTGATTCCGTGTAATTTCAAGTTTCAATATTTTAAGTAGTTTAGATAGAGTGTGATGTAAAATGAAGACTAAGCTCACCACAATAATAAGTATAGTTCATTTGCCGAGGATATTTTATGGGGCGGTTTTAGGGGTAATGGCGATCCTCGCCGGTTGCCAAACACCGGCAAATATGACAACGCGGATCCTACCACCGAGCACTCAATTGAGTGGGCAACAATACTATCAACAAGCCCCCAGTACGGCAACCAGCATTGATTTAGGTGTTCCGGTGGGCGCAGAGGTTCCTGGCGCTGGTAGTTGGTCGCCGCGGGTCCGCCGACCGATCCAAATTGCTAGTGAACCAGACGGGCGGCAAATGTCGTTTGAGCAACCTGCGGATGTATCGATTTCGACAGAGGACTCCGATGTGATCCGAATTTCCATTGGGGATGGAGAGAGTGCCGCGTCGGGAAATTACGAACCTGTAGTCGTTGAGCGGCCCAATTCAGAGATTCCACGCGCCACGCCATTGAGTGAAAACGATCAATGGATGACTCGGCAATACTAACAGGGGTTGCTAGAATCAGATA
>Ga0208879_1000790_pt1 | contig 31561 bp, 20 predicted proteins | sample Knorr_S15_td_Bot_FD_185605 | JGI IMG/M metagenome (GOLD analysis project Ga0208879, IMG submission 185605) | Marine microbial communities from Southern Atlantic Ocean transect - Knorr_S15_td_Bottom_ad_5009_LV_A (SPAdes) (version 2) | ecosystem: Environmental > Aquatic > Marine > Oceanic | place...
TTGACTGCGTCTTCACATCCTGCACAGCAAACACCCCCCCATGCAGCAAGGCAAACACCCCAAGCACAGGGATTGCCCTGAAAATAAATCCTGCCTTTTTTGGCGTCACGGTCGGATCAAACACCATGAAACTCAGTTGGTTGCGACCTTTCGGCTCTGTTTTTAATGACATGCCGCTCTTCACTTGGCCAAGCGTTTGGCTCGGGTCAGCGCCGTGATTGTCGCCTGAAAGGCGACCTCTGCGTAGCCGAGTGCAACGCCCTCGGAACACACAGCATCAAGTTTCCAGCCCCGAAGGGGTGTTCAACCGTGATCCAGTCATCTGGTTTGAAGTGCCGCTACAGGGCACATGAATTTGCGGGTCAACTTCCGGGGGCGCTGCCCCCGGCTACGAAGATTCAGGCTTACAGCCTGCCCTCGCGTGCGGATTCCGGCGCCTCGCCGGAATCGTTCAGCCCAGCATCATCCAACCATGACTTGGGCGGGGCGCCCAAGTCGGCACGCGAGGCGCGTGCGCTCCCCATCGGCGCTTGGCCAAGCCACGGGTGGGGATAGCTGTCCCAGCCGTCCGGTCGAAGTCCATCTGTTGGCAGCCACACGTCCTCGGCGCGCTGGGGACAGCACGCCCTACTCTCCTGCGCGCTTGGCCAAGGGGTGATGTGCCGATTAATACGCGGCTTGGGCGCCCTTGACGGTGCGCTTTTTCATCCAGGGCATCATGGAGCGGAGGCGGGTTCCCACCTTCTCGATGTCGTGCTTTTCGCCGGCCTTGAGCAGCTTGTTGTACTGCTTGTAGCCGCCTTTGTATTCGCGCACCCACGCCTTTGCGAACTTGCCGCTCTGGATGTCCTTGAGCGCCTCTTTCATGCGCTTCTTCACGCTGGCGTCGATGATTTTCGGGCCGATCTTGACGTCGCCCCACTTGGCTGTCTCGGAGATCGAGAAGCGCATGCCGCTGATGCCAGCCTCGTTGATCAGGTCGACAATCAGTTTCAACTCGTGAAGGCACTCGAAGTAGGCCATCTCCGGCTGGTAACCGGCCTCGACCAGCACCTCGTAGCCGGCCAGAATCAGCGAGCAGGCGCCGCCGCAAAGCACGGTTTGCTCGCCGAACAAGTCGGTCTCGGTCTCTTCCTTGAAGGTGGTTTGGATCACGCCGGCGCGTGTGCCGCCGATGCCCTTGGCCCAAGCGAGGGCAATTTTCTTGGCCTGCCGGTCGGCGTTTTGATAAATGGCGATGAGGCTTGGCACTCCCTTCCCCTCCACGTACTGGCGCCGGACGATGTGGCCGGGGCCCTTGGGCGCCACGAGGATCACGTTGATATCCTTCGGCGGGGTGACTGTCTTGAAGTGGATGGCGAAGCCGTGCGAGAACAACAGCGTCTTGCCCTTGGCCAAGTTCGGCTTGATGTCATCCTTGTACACCTCTGCCTGCCGAGTGTCCGGCACGGCGACGAAGATGACGTCCGCCCGCTTCACGGCCTCGGCGTTGGAGTACACCTTGAAGCCCTTGGCCTTGGCCACCTTGGCCGACTTGCTCCCCTTGTAGAGGCCGATGATGACGTTGACCCCGCTGTCCTTCAGGTTTAGTGCGTGGGCGTGGCCCTGCGAGCCGAAGCCGATAACGGCCATGGTCTTGCCCTTGAGGACTTTCAGGTCCGCGTCTTTGTCGTGATATACTTTTGCTGCCATAGTAAAAATTATTTGCGGGCCAAGGCCACCTTGCCGGTTCGGGTCAGTTCCTGCACGCCGAAGTTCTCCATGAGGGCGAGGAATTTCTGCACCTTGCTTTCGTTGCCGGTGATCTCGATGGTGACGCTCGCCGGTTGCACGTCCACGATTTTGGCGCGGAAAATATCGGTCACCTGCATCACCTCGGCGCGGGATCGGGAGTCCACACCTACACGCACCAAGACCAGCTCGCGATCGACGTACTCGCCGTCCCGGAAATCCTGCACCTCGACGGAGTCGACGAGTTTGTTCAACTGCTTGACGATCTGGTCAAGGGTCGCGTCGTCCCCACGGGTGACGATGGTCATGCGGGACATGCTCGGGTCGTGCGTCGGTGCCACGTTGAGTGAATCGATGTTGAACCCCCGCCCACTAAACAGCCCGGCGACGCGCGTGAGCACGCCGAACTTGTTTTGAACCAGCACTGAAATGGTGTGTCGCATAATTGCGCGGTCGCTTGGCCAAGCGCTTGGCTGAAAAACAAGCCCACGCCTTAAACTCCCCGCGGAAGCCCAAACAACCGGCCGGGGAAGCTAGGGCAAGGCAAAAACGGGGTCAATTGGTTTTTCCCAACCGGGCCCATAAACAGGCATCCGGCATTTATTTGTGAATCACGTGTAGGCCTCCCAGTTGACTGGCTAAAGCCGCTTGGTGTAAGCACCCTGCACGCGGCGAATGTTGGTTCGAGCTTGTGACTGGCTGTCCGCCTCGGCCTTCAACGTATCCATCTCTCGCAGCAAATGTTCGTTGCTTTCACGATCCATCTGCATGATCTGAGCCACAACCTGCTTCACCTCCACATCGGCGGCATGGCGCGAAAACTCCCCCTCGGGCAGTGCCTCAAGTTCATCGATCTGCTTCCGGAGCGACTCCTTTTCAACCTGAATCTCATCCACCCGGGATAAAGCCATCTCGCGAAGCGCCTGGTTTTAGTGCCGGAGAGATCCCTCAACCCGCAGAGCAACCTCAGCAATTCCTGTCGCTGATCCATTGTCTGCATCGGTTAACCGGACAAATCCAGCGTGCCCACTTCACTCGAAGGGTCAGGCTGCTGAACGGGAGTCGCGTTCTTCAGTTCCCGCTGCACCATTCAATCCCAAGCATTGCGAATGATGGTCACGCGATCGTAAATATCGTCGATCGGCTCGATCGTTTTCTCCATGTTGACTCCTGCAGGCGTCGGTCAAAATAATCATAAAGTCCGGCCATGGTGTCCCCGAATTCGGACGCCTTGTCCACCTCGACGAGTTGATCCACGACTGATTTCCAGTCGAATCCAGATGCCAATCCTGACAGGCCCAATTCCATGATTACCCTTTAAAAACTACAAAAACCAGGAATCTCACAGGCAACTTATGTGCCGAATATTGTGTGTTTTGGCCAAATTGACCCATTATGCGGGGCTTCATTGGCTTGGCCCACGCTCCGATATCTGTAAAGTCGCGGCGGATTCGTAATGGAGACAACCCAAGAAACAACCAAACCAAAGCCAACACGCTGGTGGCCAGCCGTCATGATTGTAGGCGGATTTGCCTTTGCTGTGCCTTTGATTTGGTCGAGCGCCTCCGAGGATCAGGCAAATCGGGTGCTCGCAATCCTCAGCGCCACCGCGCTTGCATCAATACTGCTGGTGACGTGGATGCTCTTTTTCTCCCGCTTGGCCAAGCGCACCCGGTTGGTCGTTTTCGGCGGCTTGGTGGGCGTGGCCGTCCTGTTTTCCGCCTGCTTCCGCTTCAGCCAGTTCAGCGGAAACATGATGCCCCTCTTCGAGTGGCGCTGGGCCAAGCGCACCCTGCCCACGGCCGACGGCCAAGCGCCCAAGCCAACCGGGGAAACGGCCGCTCATCCCCTGGCCAAGCTGTCGTTCCCGCAGTTCCTCGGCCCAAGCCGCGATTGCAAAATCCCCGGCCCCAGCTTGGCCACCGACTGGAGCGCTGAGCCTCCCGAAAAACTTTGGCGGCAACCGATCGGCGCCGCCTGGTCCGGCTTCGCGGTCGCCGCTCAACGCGCCGTCACACAGGAGCAACGCGACGAAAACGAAGCAGTTGTCTGCTACAACGTGCAAACTGGCTCCGTGCTTTGGCTGCATACCGATTCCGGACAATACAAGACCGCCATCGCCGGCGAAGGTCCTCGTGCCACGCCGACGATTCACGACGGAAGAGTTTACACGCTTGGCGCCACCGGCGTGTTCAACTGCCTCGAGTTGGTAACCGGCAAACCGGTTTGGCAGCGCCACATCGCCATCGATGCCGGGCTCGATCTTGACGCCCCTGTCGACCAAAGCGGGCTATCATCTAACCGGAACAAAGCCAAGGAATGGGGCTATGCAAGTTCACCGCTGATTGTGGACGACAAAGTCGTCGTTAGCGCCGGAGGGGAAAATGGGAAGTCACTCTTTGCCTACGACACGGCCAGCGGCGAACCGGTTTGGTCCGGCGGCAACAGTCGCGCCGGCTACAGTTCCGCGCGCTTGGCCAAGCTGCACGGCGAAACGCAAATTCTGATTTTCAACCAGAACGGCCTGGCCGCGCACTCTCCACAAAACGGCTCTGTCGCTTGGGAGTTTGACTGGAGCGTTCCCTTCCCGCACGTGTCGATGCCCGTCACCCTGCCGGGCAACAGAATCCTGCTCAGCTTGGGCTACGGCAAAGGCAGCAAACTGCTCCAAGTTGATTTTGGTGGCGGCATTTTTTCGGCGAAGGAACTTTGGAAGTCGAACCGCATGAAGGCCAAGTTCACGAACCTGATTTTTCATGACGACCACTTTTATGGCCTGGATGACGGCATATTCGCCTGTATCGACGCCCAGCGCGGCCGCCGCAAATGGAAGGATGGCCGCTACGGGCACGGCCAAATCCTGCTTCGAGGCGGCCACATCCTCGTCATGGCGGAAAACGGCGATGTCGTCCTGCTCGAGGCCAACCCCGAGAAACAGGTTGAGTTGACCAAGTTCGCCGCGCTCGATGGCAAAACATGGAATCCCCCCGCCCTCGCCGGCGACTATCTGCTCGTGCGCAATCACCGAGAGGCCGCCTGCTACAAGCTGCCCCTGGCCAAGCCGGCCAAAATCGCCGCACAATGAAGGAGGGTTACGTGCAGCGAAAAGAGCGCTGGGCGCAAAAGATGTCCGGCAAAGATCGCCCCTCCCGCCCCAACGCCGGCCGGCTCCCCGCCGGGCAGCACGAGGTGAACAACTTTCCCGTGCTCGACCTGGGCGTGCGCCCGGAAATCCCGATCGACGAGTGGTCGCTGAAAATTCACGGCGAAGTCGAAAACCCGGTGACGCTTGGCTGGGAACAATTCATGGCTCTGCCGCAGTTCCGCGACGTGAGCGACTTTCACTGTGTCACGACGTGGAGCCAGTTTGACATGGAATTTGAAGGCGTCTCCTTTTTCACCCTGGCCGAACTCGTCAAGCCCAGGCCAAGCGCCACTCATTTATTTTTCATCGGCTACGACGAGTACACCACCAACACTCCGCTCGATGCCTGCATGGATGACGACGTGATGATCGCCCACTCGTGGAACGGTGCGGCGTTGACGCTTGAACACGGAGGCCCGGCCCGCATGATCATCCCCAAGCTTTATGCATGGAAGGGTGCCAAGTTCATCAGGGAAATCATCTTCCGCGACCATGACGAACTTGGCTTCTGGGAGCAGCGTGGCTACTCCAACACTGCCGACCCGTTCACGGAAGATCGTTTTGGCTGAGCTTGGCCAAGCGGATCAGGCGGGCTCAAGGACGGGAGGAGCGGGAAGAACCACGGCATCGATTTCGGCAGCCAAGGTGTCCAACTGACTCAGGAAACTCTCCCGGCCCTTGGCCACAAGATTGTCGACTTGCTCCCTGTAATACTCGATGCCATTCAGCAGATTGAGTTTGTACCCCTCGAAATACTCGTGTGTCTGGTTCGACAATTTCAAGCGAACGCGCTCGACCTCCTCGGCCATGTATTCCATGTAAAGCCTGAGCTCGTTGACAAACATATTGGGCCTGTTTTTCCCCTTAAGCAGATCGATGCGCCCGTAAATGTGATCCGTCATTTCGCGCAGGCTTGATACTTTGTCAAAAAATCGGGCGTTGGGCCCCACACATACGTTTAGTTTAGAGGTGGTGGGCAGGTTCATCACCTTCAGCGCCGGTGCAGACAGGTCAAAACAGATGCAGGCCCGGTCGGTGGTTTCCTGTACGTGCGCCGCCCTCTGCTCTTCGTCCAAGTCGTCCCTCCCGTTTATCTCCTTTATTTTCAGGGTCTGATAGGCTTTGGAGGAGCGGCAAATCGGCTTCTTGGTGAACTCAGTGTTGAACTTGAGATACCTGTGTGGGCAGATGCTCCCCGCCTTGCCCTCGGCAATTCGCTCGCGGCGATAGGCTTCGCTTTCCGAGGTTAGCAGATTCCAGAACGGTATCCCAAGAGGCGACGAACGGGTGAGCTTGATTTCTTTTTCGCCCGCTTCACGAACCTTCTCAAGGTGTTCATCGTCGATGCGCACCACCTCGGGAACCAGTAAAAATGGCGAGCCCCAACCTGTGGCATCGGCTTCGTAGTGTTTGAGAATGGTGTCATGCTCCGCATGGGTCCCCACGCCGCCCTGGACGGTAAATCTATGCGACGGTGGCTCTCCAATCTCGCGGCCCGTCTTTGCAAGGGCGGCCTCATATAACGGGAAAAGCGTCTCGACCAATTCCAGGCGACGCTCTTTGAACTCTTTCAGGATGGGCCCCATGAGCATGCCCTGGGTGGCAAAGGCATGACCGCCACAGTTTAACCCGGATTCAAAACGCCATTCCGACACCCAAATTCCCTTTTTGACAAGGAAACGACCCTGAATCGCGGCACTGCGATAGTCGCTCACCTTCAAGACGACCTGCTTTTTAATTTCTCCCGACGGGTTCGGGAAAAAGTCAGGATATTTTGCGATGGCACCGTAGAGGCGAGGGTTCATTCCCGCAGAGAAAATGATACTGCTTTGGAGGTCACTCTCGCCGTATCCCTTCAAGCCGTTCAGAGCGTCGGTCTTGTCAGGGTCAAGCATGCGATTGTCAACACGGTCGATGGTACAATCGACCTTGGTCATTACGTTGACGTTGATGCGCCCGGGCTTCATGAGGCGACGCAACTCATCTTGGCGACGTGTTTTTTGCTCCAAGTCGGTTTCAGCCATCATGGCGTTGTACTCGCGCTTGAGATCTCCCTCGGGCAACAGGTTGAAGTAGCGGTTAATGTCCTCTCCCGTCTCAAACGATTGCTGGCGCAGCGCTTCAAACTGGTCGTTAACGAGCAAGTTTAGCTGGTTGAGGTAAGCCGTGATTCGCTTGGCTCGATGGTCTCCGCTGCCTCCCGCGATTTCCTCGTAGTGTATCCCGTACTCATTGCAGTGGTATTCCCTCACGCGCTCTATCAGCTCATCATCGCCAAGACTGAGCACACTGTGGATGCCATAACGTGCAACCTTTAGGCAGGTATCGATCGTGAAGCCAGTTCCCATCACCGGGATGTGAAACCGATGGGGGTTGGTGTTAATAGTGGAAAAGCTCAATATATCTCCTGTTTTAATGAACTCGGGTGAATCCTAAAACAAACCGGGCGCAAGATTGCCCACTCCTCCTGTTCAGTCAAGTTCCGAGATAGCCCTTCTTCCATGGTCTTCACTAGGCCAAGATGCCATTAATGATTTTTGGAGTGTCTTCAACGCCGATCAGTCGCTGATTCAAGCCCTGATAGCGGTAGCTGAAGGTAAACGGATCCAGCCCAAGCAGATGCAGAATCGTCGCCTGCAAATCGTGCACATGCACCGGATCTCTGGCGACGGTGTAGCCCAGTTCATCTGTCTCGCCGTAGGTGATGCCGTGCTGCAAACCGCCGCCTGCCATCCAAACGGTAAAACAGTCCGGATGGTGATCGCGGCCGAGAAATTTTGAGCCATTGCGCTCTTCGTTCATCGCGGTGCGGCCAAATTCTCCACCCCAAACCACGAGCGTCTCGTCGAGTAACCCGCGCTGCTTGAGGTCCCGCAACAGCGCGGTGACCGACTTGTCGTTCTCCGCACACTTGACCGGCAGGCGCTTGACGAGGTCGTTGCTGGCTCCGGTGCCGTGGAAGTCCCAGCCCCAATCGAACAATTGCACAAAGCGAACGCCCTGCTCCACCAAGCGGCGGGCCAGCAGGCAGTTGTTCGCGAAGGACGCCTTCCCCGGTTGCGCGCCGTACTGCTCAAGCGTGGGTTGCGATTCGCGGTTGATATCCATCACCTCCGGCACGCTGATCTGCATCCGGTACGCCAACTCATACTGGTTGATGCGCGTCAACGTCTCGGGGTCGCCGATCTCGCGGTACTCCTGCTCGTTAAGTTTCCTGAGCGCGTCGAGGCTTCGGCGGCGCACGGCGCGGCTCATGCCTTTCGGGTTCGACACGTACAAGATCGGGTCACCTGTGCTGCGGCATTGCACGCCTTGAAAGACAGACGGCAGATACCCGCTCCCCCAAAGACTCTTGCCTCCCGACGGATCGGTGTCTCCGGAGATCAGCACCACGAAACCCGGCAGGTTTGCGTTCTCCGAGCCAAGCCCGTAAGTGACCCACGACCCCATCGACGCCGAGCCGTTGCGGGGCGAACCGGTGTAGAGCAGCATCTGCGCTGGCGCGTGATTGAACTGGTCGGTGTACATCGACTTCACGAACGTGAGGTCATCCGCCAAACCGGGCAGCGTCGGATACATGTTGCTGATCCACTGGCCGTTCTGCCCGTGCTGCTTGAACGTGTGCGGCGAGCCCAGCAGTTTGGGATGCCCCTTGATGAACGGCAGCCGCCGGCCCTCGATAAACTCCTTCGGGCACGGCTTGTTGTTCAACTCGTTCAGCTTCGGCTTGTAGTCGAACAAGTCCAACTGCGGCGGCGAACCGGCCATGTGCAGGTAAATGACGTTTTTGACCTTGCCCGCCAGTGGCGGCAAATGCGGTGCCATCGGGTTGGCGGCGCTCGCTCCCGCCCTGCCCATCAGCGAGCCAAGCGCCAGCGAGCCGAGCCCCACCTGGCACCGCCTCAAGAAATGGCGCCGAGTGATGAATTGTGCCTGCTGGAGATTGATGTTCATCTGAAAACTCAATTCACTGTCAGCCTTTCATCAGGATGGCGTCAAGGTTTAACAACACATTTGCCACGACCGTTAGGGCCGCCATTTCCGGCAGGCTGGCCCCGTCCGGCACGGGCACCGTTTTACCGAAAAGTTCCTTCGCGTCATTTGGCGCCTTCCGGTACTCGGCCAGCTCGCCGTCGAACAATTCAGTCAACGCCGCCAGGCGATGCGCGTCAACCGGCTGGGCCAATGTGAGCCGCAGGGCGAACTTTAACCGATCCGCCATCGACTCGCCACCCTCGGCGTAAATGCGGTGCGCCAACGCCTGGGCGAACTCAACGTACGCCTCGTCATTAAGCGTTACAAACGACTGCAGCGGCGTGTTGGTGCGAATTCGTCGCACGGCGCAAATCTCCCGGCTCGGCGCGTCAAAGGTTGCCATCGACGGATAGGGAACCGTTCTCCGCAGGAAGGTGTAAAACCCACGCCGATACCGATCCTCGCCCCGGCTCGTCGCCCAGTCGCGCTGTCCGTTGAACGCCGCCTGCCACAGGTTCGGCGGCTGCGGCGGGTACACGGACGGCCCGTGCATCTTGACGCTGCACAACCCGCTCAACGCCAGCGCCTGGTCACGCACCATCTCCGCCTCCAGGCGAAAACGCGGCCCTCGGCCAAGCCGGACGTTGCGCGGATCGCGCTTGGCCAAGTCGCCGCGCACCTCGGCCGACTGCCGGTACGTCGCGGACATCACCATGGTCTTGATCAGCCGCTTCATGTCCCAACCCATGCCGCGAAACTCGACAGCCAGCCAGTCAAGCAACTCGGGATGATCCGGCAGGTTTCCCTGCGTGCCAAAATCCTCCTCCGTGTCAAGCAGCCCACGACCAAAGAGCCGTGACCAAAAACGGTTCACCGCCACGCGGGCTGTCAGCGGATTGTCCTCCTGCATCAACCACCGGGCCACGCCCATGCGGTTGTGCGGCGTGCCCTTGGCCGGCGCGTGAAACGAAGCCGGAAAACCGGCTTTCACCGCGTTGCCCTTGCTCAAAAAACTTCCCTTGATCATCAGGTAAGTTTCACGCCGCTTGGCCTTGCCCAGTTCACTCATGTACGGCGTGGTGACTATCGAGTCGGTGACTTTTTTGTGCTGCTTGCGCTTGGCCTCGATCGACTTTCGTACCGGCTCCAGTTCCTTGGCAAACGCCCGGTAGTGCGCGGCGATCTTTTCCGCCTGCGGCTTGGCGCGCTTGGCTTCATCGATCAACAGCACCGGCAAAATATCCTCCGGAAAATCGACGCCTCGAACGGCAAAATAAAACCCGCTCTTTTTGTCGTTGTTGACGATTTTCAACAGCAGTTCGTTTTTGCCCTGCGACAGGTTGACACTCACTTTCTCCTGCCCGGCCTTGGCCTTGCGCTTGGTTTTCTTTGACAAGACTTCGCGGCCGTTGACCCATGCCTTGATGCCGTCGCCGCTGCCGAGCAACAATTCCTGCGTACCGGTGATGGCCGCATTCACGCTGCGCCGCAGATACACCACCGAGTAGTCGCCGGACTTGATCGAGTGCACCTTGCCATCAACCCACTCCGGCTTGCTTGCCCACCGGGCACTCTCCGCTTTCCTGTCATCGGAACGCGTGAAAACCTGCACCTCAGCCAGCGATAAAATCGGCTCATTGCGCCCGGCCAGCGGCAGCAACTCAATCCGCACAACCGACACTTTCCCATCGACTTCAATTGGCACCGCAAACCCCTCGTTCGGCTTCGGATTGCCCTTGCCGGTAGTAAACAAGTCTTTCTCAAACAGCGACTTGCGTTCGGCGCTCAGCGCCAACACACGAAACGCAGACAGGCGCTCCGGTATTTCGAGACGGTTCCAAATGACGATCTGCGACACGTCGGTTGGCTCGGCCAGTTCCACCTCCCACCACGGCGACTTGTCGGACGGATTCTGCGTGTGGGTCACCGTCTTGTCCTCGAATTTGCCGGAACTGTTGCCGTCGATTGCCAGCTTGGCTTCTCCGTTGTTCGACGTGGACGACTGCCGGGCTGTGCCGCGCGATGCAACATTTTGGCCGATGGCCAGGCGCTCCGGCGCAAACGCCTTCGCGAACGCGCCGTCGAAGCTGTCGCCCGCAAACGGACCGCTCATCTCCCACACACCAAGCTCCGGCTTCGGCTTGGCCAGGTCGCGGAGTGACTTGAGTTCCCACTCGCCTTGCCCCTTGGCCAAGGCCGGGGTGTGCACGTTGAGATTGGCCTGCAACGCTTTGATCTCATCGTCGATCGAGGCCAAGCGCTTGGTTTCCTCCTCGGTCGGATACGGCATGCGCGGTGAGTCGTTGCCTTGGTCGGTATCCTCCGTCTGGTTGAACATCGCGTAAAACTGGTAGTACTCCGTTTGCGTGATCGGATCGTACTTGTGCGAGTGGCACTTGGCGCAACCCATCGTCAGGCCCATCCAAACCTGCATGGTCGTGTCCACGCGGTCACGCACCGCCTCAACGCGAAACTCCTCGTCGTCGGTGCCGCCCTCGGTGTTGGTCTTGGTGTTGCGATGAAACGCCGTCGCCAACAATTGGTCGCGTGAAGGCTCCGGCAACAGGTCTCCCGCCAATTGCTCGATCGTGAACTGGTCGTACGGCATGTTTTGGTTGAGCGCATCAATCACCCAGTCGCGGTATTTCCAAATCACCCGCAGCGGATCGGAGCCGTATCCCGCCGAGTCCGCGTAGCGAGCCAAGTCCAGCCACACGCGCGTCCAGCGTTCGCCGTAGGTCGGACGCGACAACAGGTCGTCCACGAGCAGCTCGTATGCGTTCAGGCGTTTGTCATTTACGAACGCCACCACCTCAGCCGGTGTCGGCGGCAGGCCGGTCATGTCGAGCGATAACCGGCGAATGATCGTGTATCGGGTGGCCTGTTTACCGGGCCGGTCACCGGTCGCCTCAAGGCCGGAAAGAATGAAATGATCGATGCCATTCCTCGCCCACGAACGGTCGCTGAGCCTCGGCAATCTCGACCTCGTCGGCGGTGTGAACGCCCAATGCCGGTCGTACGGCGCACCTCCGTCAATCCATTCGCCGATCCGCTCAATTTCGTCGGCCGTCAATTCATGCCCGGAATCTTCTGGCGGCATGATGTTGTCGATGTCATCGGTGGTGATTCGCCCAAACAATTCGCTCCCCGCCCGATCCCTGGGCACGACGGCGGGCGAGCCTTTGCGCTCGGCGAGAGCGCCTTCGCGAATATCCAGGCGCAAGTCGGCCTTGCGGGTATTTTCATCCTGCCCGTGACAGGCAAAACAATTTCGGGATAACACCGGTCGAATGTCGCGACTAAAATCCACCGACTCGGCCGCCGCGAACCGGGCAAACCCAAGTAGCCCGGCAACACTGATTATCCAACTGAACAAACCGTTTCTCATCTGTGCGCGATCGCTCGCGCAATTGTTAGCCGAAGAATACGCGCCCCGCCAATTCTTTTTATCCGTAAAAACAGCCTTCTAACCGCCAAAAGTAACAAAATGACTTTCAAAATCCCGAATCCAACGCTACTAGTCCCCACCAGCCCTCGCGGCTTGGGCCAGTTTAGCTCAGTTGGTAGAGCACTCGATTTGTAATCGAACGGTCGTCGGTTCGAGTCCGACAACTGGCTCCATTTTTTCCAATCTCATCGTTCACCACGACGCTTGGCCAAGGCGTTGCCAACCCAACCCGCATGTCGACAGGTGCTGCTTGGCTTGTCGCGCTCGCTCATTTGTGCTCGAATTGTCGCATGAGTAGTCATCTCGATTCCTTGCGACAATACACGACCATCGTGGCCGACACCGGCGACTTTGAGTCCATCCGCGAATACACCCCGCAGGACGCCACCACCAATCCCAGCCTCATTCTCAAGGCTGCGCAAATGTCCGAGTACGAGGCGCTCGTCGACAAGGTTCTCGCCGAGGCCCGCGAGGAAGCCGGCAGTGGCGATGTCATGGCCGTCGCCCTCGACAAGCTCGCTATCTTCTTCGGCCTCGAGATACTAAAAATCGTCCCCGGCCGCGTGAGCACCGAGGTGGACGCCCGCCTCAGCTTCAACACCGAGGCCACGCTCGCCAAGGCGCGCTCGCTCATCGCGCGTTACGAAAAGAACGGCATCGACCGCGATCGCATCCTCATCAAAATCGCCGCCACCTGGGAAGGCATCCGCGCAGCCGAGGAATTGGAAAAAGAAGGCATCCGCTGCAATCTCACGCTGCTCTTCTCCTTCCCCCAAGCCGTCGCGTGTGCCGAGGCCGGCGTGCAACTTATCTCCCCCTTCGTCGGCCGCATCATGGACTGGCACAAAGCCAAGACCGGCAACGAGTACGCCCCCGCCGAAGATCCCGGCGTGCAGTCGGTCACTGCCATTTACAACTACTACAAAAAATTCGACTACGCCACCGAAGTCATGGGCGCGAGCTTCCGCAACACCGGCGAAATCACCGAACTCGCCGGTTGCGATCTGCTCACTATCAGCCCCAATCTCCTCGAGGAACTGCAGGAAACCGAAGGCGATCTCCCCCGCAAGCTCACCGAGGAAACCGCCAACGCGAGCGACGTGGAAAAAATCTCCCTCAACGAAACAGCCTTCCGCTGGGAAATGAACGAAGACCCCTGCGCAACCGAAAAACTAGCCGAAGGCATCCGCCGATTCGCCGCCGACACCGTAAAGCTCGAACAATTCCTCACCGAAAAGCTCGAACTCCAACCCGCTTGACGCCCGGGGGAATTCCTTGAGATGATTTCAGGAAATAAATCCTGAACATCCTGCCCATCATTGTTCCTTCCCGGGTTTCTCCGGCAAAGCCACCTGTCGACTACCGCGCAGGTAGGCGACGAGATCGCGCAGTTCGTCTACCTTGAGCGCGAGCACGAGCCCCTCGGGCATCATCGAAAAATCCTGCGGGTCAATCGCCGCCACATCGCGCTTGGCCACGGTCACCACCTCGGCCGGCGTGGCGATGGTGACGGACTGCCCTTCGCTGCGGCGGATGACGCCCACCAAAACGCGGTTGTCCTTCGTGCGCAAAATCGTCGTGCGATAGTCGTTGGGAATCTCCGCGTTGGGATCGAGCATGTTTGTGATCAGATAATCGAGGTTGTTGCGGTTGGACCCCGTGATGTCCGGCCCAATCTCGCCGCCTTCGCCGTAGAGCTTATGACACTGCGCGCAGGTGCGTTGGAAAAGCGCCCGGCCTCGGGGTAAATTGTCCGGACGATTAACCTTCGCCTCCAGCAACTTTTTGTACTTCGCAATCTCCGCAAGTTTCGCCGCCGGCGTAGAACGGCTCACGCCCCAAACCTTGTCGAGCGTTGCGTTGATGTCCTTCACGCCGTGCGCGCGCAATTGCCGCACAATGTCCGCCGGCAACTCATTCGCCTTCACCGTCCCTCGCGTCACCGCCGCCATCAGTGCCTTGGCGGAACTCACCCGCGAGGCCAGCGTTGTCAGCGCGTCGCGTTTGCCCGCCGTGTCCAGCTTCGCAAAAATTTTCAGAATCGCCGGGGCCGTCTTCGCATCCTCAAACGCCCCCAACCCCCGCAACGCCTCGCGCCGCAGCTCTGGTTCACTCAACAACCCCCGCAACACCTCCGGCAACTTCACATCCCGCGCCGCCACCAACGCCGCCAGCGCCTTCCGCCGCACCGGCAGCTTCGCCTTCCCGTTCGTCAACACTTTCCGCAAAGCGGCCATCGCCGTCTTGCTGCCGAAAGTCAGCGAAAGCTGCTGCGCCAACTGCCGCACTTCAGCGTTCGGGCTCTTGGCCAGCCGGGCCGCCACCACATCCCAGCCCTTCGGCGGCTTGAGGTTCCGCTGCCCCTTCAACGCCGCACTGATGCCCTTGAGAATATCCAGTTGAAATCCGGGAGCATCCGACTCCTTCAAAACCCCCACCAAAGCCGCCAACGCCTCGGCATCTTGGGCGCGCAACTGGGCTGGCGACAGCAACACGATGGCAAACAACAAAAAATAAAGGCGTTTCACGCGACGCGCATTATTCCTTTTTGTCCGCATCCCGTCCAGTCGCCATCCGGCGCGTGATGAATTGGCGCACCTTGGGGATTTGGCAGGCGGTCAGCAATTTCACCGCGGCGACGCGGTCGGCGGCCACGACTGGCTCGGTGGCGTACCAATACATGAGTGGTAGATTTTGGTCAGCCGCATCCTCCGCGTGGGCTAGCAATGCCTTGAGTACCGGCACACGCTGCTTCAGCGGCAATCGCTGCATCGCACTGGCGAGATACAAGCGCACGAGGGGGGATTTGTCCTCATGCGCCATTCGCGCGAATTCCGCGCGCGCTGCCTCCGATGGTTTTCTGTTTTCGCAAAGCAACTGAATGGCCCATGCGCGAAGGTGTTCGCTTGAGTCCTGAAGCAATCCTTCGAGTTTCTTCTCATCCAAATTACCCGTTACCCGCAAGGCCCACAGGGCTCGCAGCCGCAGGGGCACGGACCGGTTGGACTTCAGAGCTTTTGCCAACACCGACGTGTTGGCCTGCCGCTCATGCAACACGCGCCGCGCGTGGCGGGCGAACCATTCATTGGGATGCGATTGCAGCTTCACCAATTCCAGAATGTTCAACTTGCCAATGTCGCCCTTCCACGGCTTCGGTTTGCCAAAGGTGATTTTGTAAATTCGGCCGGTGTGTTTTTGGGTGTTGCGGGTGTGGTGGCATTCGCCGGTGTCGGAGAAATCGCTGACGTACACGCCGCCGTCGGGGCCGTAGGCGAGGGTGACGCCCACGAACCACGGGTCGCGCGTGCGCATCACGTCCGGCGCGTGGCTGGCGGCGTAGCCGCTGCCCTTGCGTGCGAGGCGATCGTGGTTGATGCGCCGGCCGTGGATGTTGTTCATGAAAACATCACCGCGATATTTGGGCGGCCAATTGTCGCCCAGATAAATCATCGTGCCACTGTGCGCGTGGCCGCCGCCGGCTGCGTCCTCCTCCGGCGTGCCGATGCCCGCGCGGATGGTCTTCGTGTTCGTGAAATGTAAGTGATCCGCGATGGTCGGGATGCGCTCGTAGGCAAACCGCCCGGTCGGCCGATTGCGCGCGGGCTCGTAATGCGCGCCTTGGATGATGTGAAACAAATGCGGGTTCACGCAGTTGCAAACAAAAGCGTGGCCGTACTCGTTCCAGTCGATGCCCCACGGATTGGTGGTGCCAATGGCGAACGACTCCCAAATATGCCGCACCGGATGATACCGCCACACCCCGCCCTCAAACCGCCGCCGCTTTTCCTTCGGCGTCCCCGGCTTGCCCGGCAGCGACCAGTTCGTAATCCCGTGCGTGCCGTATAACCACCCGTCCGGCCCCCACGCAAACCCATTGGCGATGGTGTGCGAATTGGCATGCGTGCCAAAGCCGTCGAGCAACACCACCGGCTCCCCATCCGGCACCCCGTCATAATTCGCATCCGGAATGAAATAAAAATTAGGGATGGACATCACCCACACTCCGCCGAACCCCACCTCAATCCCGCTCACGTATTCGAGCTGATCGTAAAAAACAATCCGCTTGTCATGCCGCCCATCCCCGTCCGTGTCCTCCAGAATAATGATGCGATCCTTCTTCCCCGCCTTTTTGTCCGGATAATTATTTGCCTCCGCCACCCACAACCGCCCGCGGTCATCGATGCAAAACGCAATCGGCTGCTTGATGTCCGGCTCGCCAGCGAAAAGCGTGACGTTAAACCCCTTGGGCACCTGCATCGTCTTCGCGGCCTCCTGTGGCGTGAACGGTTTCTCGATAATCGGTTGCGGGTTCTTTTTCGCACCCCAAAGATTGAGCGCGACCAGCAGAAGGAGTGGGAGAGCAAATCTCACTACTTGGATGCCAAGCGGCGGGTGATGTATTGGCGCACCTTCGGAATTTTGGTTTTGGTGAGGAGCTGGATGGCGGCGGTTTTGTTGGCGGCGATGACGGGTTCGGTCGCGTACCAGTAGAGGTGCGGGAGGTTGGGGTCGGTGGCATCCTCGGCGTGGGACAGCAGGCCGGAGAGCACTTTGGCGCGCTGGGCTACCGGGGTGCGGGTCAGGGCGCTGGCGAGGTACATCCGCACGATGGGGGATTTGTCTTCACGGGCCATTCGCGCAAATTCACCGCGCGCGGCGGCGCTTGGCTTCTTGTTTTCGCACAGCAACTGAATGGCCCAGCTGCGCAGCATCGCGTCGCGGTCCTTCAGCAATTCGAGCAGGTCGGCCTCGGCCAGGCCGTCGATGCCGTGTAGGCACCACAGGGCGCGTAGGCGCAGGGCGGTGGTTTTGCCTTTTCCTCCTGTTGCGAGTTGGGTTTTCAAGATGGGATCGATAATGGCGAAGGCGTGGTCGCGGGTTTTCTGCCAGGCGGCGGCGTTTTGTTTTGCGTCGGGTGACACGGGCGACCACTGCCGGTGCATTGTGTTCAAGCGCTCCTGCAGGGCCCGGCGGGCGTGGCGGGCGTACCAGTCGTTTGGATGCGCCTGCAGCTTGACGAGCTCCACATCCGTGCGCTTGGCCAAGTCCACGGTCGTGCGTTTTTCGTCTTTGTAAACGACCTTGAACACGCGGCCGTTGGAGCGGTCGTGGCTGTCGGGTTCGCGGCGGTGGCATTGGTTTTTGTCGTACCAATCGATGAGGTACACGCTGCCGTCGTGGTCGTAGCGCAGGTTGATGATTTGACTCCAGCGATCGTTGAACTGCACGAAGTCCGCGCCATGGCTGGCGATGTAGCCGCTGCCGCGCGGCTTGAGGATGTCCATGTTGATGCGCGCGCCGTGGATGTTGTTCATGAAGGCTTGGCCGCGGTACTGGGCCGGCCAGCTGTCGCCGAGGTAAATCATCAGGCCCGCGTGGGCGTGGCCGCCGCCGGCGGCCGCGGTGGCGGAGGGCACGCCGGGGGTTTTGCCCCAGTGCGCGTGGTCGCGGATGTTGCCGGCGTAATGAAGATGGTCGGCGATGGTTTTTATATCATCGTAAGTGTGTGGGTTGAAATGCTGACCACCCTGTCGCTGGTAGCGGCCGCCTTGGATCATGTGAAAAAAATGCGGGATGACGCAGGCCTCGATGAAGCATTGACCGTGCTCGTTGAAGTCCACGCCCCACGGATTGCTTGTGCCCTGCGCGAAGGCCTCGAAAGTGTGCCGCGTGGGATGATAGCGCCACACGCCGGCGTTGAAGGGCACGCGCTCGGCGTCCGGCGTGCCGGGTTTGCCGACTTTGCTGTGCGTGAATACGCCGTGGCAGCCGTAGAGCCAGCCGTCCGGCCCCCAGATGAAACTGTTGAGCGTCTCATGCGTGTCCTGATAGCCCCACCCGTCGAGCAGGATTTGCGGTTTGCCGTCGGGTCGGTCGTCGCTGTCACGGTCAGGGATGAACATGAAGTTTGGCGCGGCACCGACCCACACGCCGCCGAAGCCGACCTCCAGCCCGCTCACGAGATTGAGCCCCTCGATGAACACCTTGCGTTGGTCAAACTTGTGGTCGCCGTTGGTGTCCTCGAGAATGATGATGCGGTCGCGCGCCTTGTCGGCCGGTTGGCGGTGCGGATAACTGTACGCCTCGGCCACCCACATGCGGCCGCGATGGTCGAGCGTGAAGGCAATGGGCTGCATCACGTCCGGCTCCGCCGCGCTGGCGATGGCGCGAAAGCCCGGCGGCAGCTTCATCGCCTTGGCGGCAACCCCGGCGGTGGCGCCCTCGAGCAGTGGTTTTTCAAACACCAACGGCTTCGGCGGCTGCACGGCGTTGGCGAAGCGCGGGCGCTTGGCGTAAAATCTGAAGTCGTCGAAATTTACATGGCCATAGCCACCCGTGTGCTCGTCAACGACGCGAATAAAAATTGATTTGCCCACGTGCGCGCGGAGATCCATCACCACCGGCCGCATCGTTTCGCTGTTGCGCCCGCTCATTTTGAAAAACACCTGTCCACTGTCCGCGCGAACCAACTCCACGCGAGTCTCCTTGTGGTTGCCACCCCCAATGCGAAACGCCGCAAAGGGATGCGTCACCTGAAACACCGCCGAGGTCAGCGTGCCTTTGGGCATATCAAAAAGTTTCTCGAATCCCCCCAGCCAGAAATTCCCCTGCGGCTTGGCCGTCTTGCCCTCGCCAAACTTACGCTTGGGGTCAATTTCGCCCGCTATGGGTTGGCCGACGAAGGCTTTGCCCTTGGTCGTCCAATCCGCGAGCGTGCCTTTTTCAAAATCGAGATTGAGCGCTTGGCCATTTTCCCCTTTCGGCAAAACGCCCTTGGGCAATGCCGGCGGCGTGTACGGCTTCGGCTGAGCCTTATCGTACTCGGCGGCGCTGACTTTGCGCGCAGCGTGCAGCAACACGTGTGTGCCCTTCATCCCGGCAGACACGATGTCCGGCAAGCCGTCGCCGTTCACGTCGCCGATGGAAACCTGCCGGCCGAGACCCGAATCGGTGTCGGCGCGCTGCGGCACGAAGTCGACACCGTCTTTGCCGCGCACAAGTTTGAACCAATACACCACCGCGCCCGCGTCCCATTGCGGCGACTGTTTGTGATGCGACCAGTAGGTCTTGCCGGTGACGATGTCCTTCAACCCGTCGCCGTCCATGTCGTGAAGACCAGTCGCGTGCAGTTCACTGAATACGACGCCGTATTTGTTCTCGCGCCGCGTGCTGCCCATGATGAGATGTTTTTTAAACGTGATGCCGCCGCCGCCCGCCTTCATCTGTTCGAACCACGCCAAGCCAAACTCATGCGCGGCGAGGCTCGTGATGATGTCGTTGTCGCCATCGCCATCCACATCGTACGCAAACATCTGCGCGCCGCCGCGTGGTGCGAACACAAACTTGTGCGCCTTCCACGCCTCCTTGTCCGAGGGCGGTTGCGCAAACCAACCGTCCTTGTGAATGATGTCGAGCCGCCCATCGCCGTTCACATCCCCCACGCCCAGGCCGTGGCCAAACTTCTGCGAAGTCACCGCGCCGGATATCGCGTGGAACGTCCATTCCTTGAGCGGGTTTTCCCAATCCACCGTCACGTAGCCGAACTGGCCGCGCTTGGTGCAGACCAGTTCCGGCCGCGCGTCGCCCACAAGATTGGTCAAGGTCGGAGACTCATTGCTCACCCAGTCAAAAACCTGATGCCGCGCCCAGTGACCCTTCGCGCCCCTGGGATTCACGAACACGTAACCGGGTGTGCCTGGGAACCCGACGCGGAAAAGATCATTCCATCCGTCACCATTGAAGTCGTAAACGAACCAGAAAAAATTGTCCGCGTAGCGATTGCGATTCTGCGGCTTGGGCGGATAAATCTCGTGCTTCGTTTTAAACTCCGGCCCCGCGTACCAGTACGGCCCCGAGACAATATCCGGCTTGCCGTCATGCGACACATCGCCAAACCCCGCGCCCTCGCTGTAATACTCAGTGGAAAGCGTCAGGCGCTGAAAGGAATGGAGAAGCGATTCAGCAGCTTGAATCGCTGACGCAAAGCACAAAACGACTACAAGAATGAAGACACGTGTCATGCGCAATTGATGCCGCCGTCACCGGATTGGGTCAAGCAGTACAGTGAATGCGCCCAGGCGGAGCAAGGCTTGAACACGGATTTCACGGATTTTCACTGAATGACAAATCCGTGTTCATCCGTGAAATCCGTGTCTATCGTTGGAGCTTCGCCACCAAGTCCGGCATCGCATAATCAGGTTAGTTCATTTCCTTGAGCTTCAGGTTGCGCCACCGGACTTCGAAGGGGCCTGTTTTTTTGCCAATGCCGTGGACTTGCAGACCGATGAAGCCCTTGGGGTGGGTTTTGAATTTCTCCTCGTGGGTCAGGTCCGAGATCAGGTTGCCATTGATCCACACCTTGATATGCGCGTCTTTGGCGAGCACACGGTAGCTGTTCCATTCGCCGTCCTTGAAATGTTTGTGCGGGATGAGCTTGGCCTTGGGCGTCATCCATCCACCGGCCGCTTCGCCGTAAATGTAGCCGGCCTCCGCGCCGTTTTCGCCGCTCGACTCGATTTCCACCTGCGGCCCGTTCACGCGGCCCCTGTAGCCGCCTCGGGTCTGGGAACGAATCTGCACGCCGGAGTTCAGTCCCTCATCCACCTTCACGTCGAACTTCAGGTCGAAGTTGCCGTACTCCCTGTCGGAGCAGAGGAACGAGTTGGGGCTGCCTTCCTTCGTTTTGCCGATGATGACCTCATTCTCAATACGATAGGTCGCGGTGCCATTGCGCTGGGTCCACCCCTTGAGCGTCTTGCCGTCAAAAATGGATTTGTATGCCTTCTCCTCCGCAGAAACGGTGCCGCCGAGAACAACCGAAAACAACACGGTCAATGAGAGCTTGATCACTGGGCAACTTTTCTCGCGACCCGAGCCGCTGTCAACGCAGAAGTGAAAAAGTTGAGGCTTTGAAATCTCTAATGACGAATTGTCCTTTAAGCACATGCGACACAAGTCACGACATCCGGAAAAACCTCGAGCCGCGCCTCATCTATCGGCTTCCCGCACTTGCCGCATTTCCCATACTGCCCCTTGTCCATTCGCTTGAACGCGTTTTTAATTCGCAATAGCTGGTTCTCCCTGCGCCTACGCAACTCGAGAGCCATTTGCTGGTTTTGCATGGCATCCATGCGGGAGAGTCTGCCAATGGATGTGTCCAATTCCACAATACCGGCGTCATCCTTGTTTGCGGCTAGATCGTTGCTGATCTCCTCTGCCAAGTCCTGAAGACGTTTACGAAAATGCTCAATGCGATCGGCGTTCACGAATAAATGGAAGTGTGGTTTGCGGGAAAAAGAAAATGGTCGGGATGGAGAGATTCGAACTCTCGACCTCCTGACCCCCAGTTAGTGCTTGAGGTATAAAGAAACCCTTTAAACAAAGGATGAAACGGAGTTAATCTCATTTCTTGTACATCATTTGTACACTTATCCTTACGAAAACATCTACGGCAGCTTGGATCTCGAGACAAAATCTATTTTAGCGTAAACTGGCAAAAGAGACAATTAAATGCTTTGGAGTAGAAAAAGGGGATTTCGCACTGAACCTTTATAAAGGAGGCCGATCTCGAAACAGCAATTCAAGAGTAAAGCTCGATCTTTTCGGGCCGTCGCGCATCTATCTCGACATCAAAAAGAGAATCGGGCGAAAGGGCAAAAAAGAGGCAGGATTCTGTTACCCATCGGTCGAAGGGTAACACCAACCCGGATCCAGAGGCCGATAATCTGGCGGATGAACCTGAAATGAAAGCGCTCTCCAGGATGATCGACGCCGGTGAAGTGAGCCGGGATAGGGCGCTTGACTATCTGAAGGCAAAAACAGAAACCGACTTGAAAAAGAAATCAGATGGGGGGGAGGGGGTCGCAGATTTAGGGATGGGTCTTGAGTATTAATGGATTTGGCCTCGCACAAAAAACTACAAAGGTAATTCCACTTTGAGCAATTCGAATACAATCCCACGTCCTATTCCAAAATTCTAAGGCTAGCCTGCCACGAATACCAGTGGAAGAAAGTGCCCGATCGCTCATTATGAGTCTCTAATTGATTTGTGCCCTTCGGAAAACTCTTTTGAAAGCCAGATGATTCTTTCAATCAACCACGCTTTGGGTTTACGCTTATCTCCTCTAGTGCCACCGACACCGACCCGTTGTGTCACTTTTAACGTTCGGCTAAAAAATGATACGCACCATATACGACCTCTTTAACTTTTCTCTTTCTAAGTCCTTGCTGGCGACTGCTCTGATTGCCGCTTTTATCAGCCCTTCCCAAGCCATCGCTGCGGATCAGCCCGATCCCCTTAGCCCTAAATTTCCACCTCATGCACCCGGGTGGCGGTAGCAAGCCGGCAGACCCGAATGCGGCCTTCCATCTTGATGGCACCTATCACTTGCACTACATCATTGCGCATGAGTGGATGGTCAAGGGGAAGACCAGAAAGGGCCTTTCCTGGATCCATGTCACCAGCCCGGACATGCTGCACTGGACCTGGCGGAAGACGAAGCTGCAGCCCTCCTTCACGGGTCATACCATGTGCAGTGGCACAGGCTTCATGACCAAGGACGGCAGACCCGCAGTGATCTACCACGGTGGCGGATCGAAGCGCAATCAAATCGCCATCGCCAAGGACCACCAAATCTCGGCCTGGGAAAACCCATTTCCCATTGAGCCCAAAACAACGGATGGGGAAGAACCGGATTTTAAACATTGGGATCCGGACTGCTTCCGTATTGGCGACACCTACTACGCATACTCCGGCGGAAGAGAACAGCCCCTCATGAAATCCAAGGATCTCAAGAGTTGGACCTATGTTGGGGATTTCCTGAAACACGAACTGGATGACGTCGTCCTCGGGGAAGACATCTCATGTGGCAATTTCTTTCCTATTGGCGACAAATGGATGCTGCTTTGCATCAGCCATCAGTTCGGCTGCCGTTACTACCTTGGTGACTGGGACCCCAAAGCCGAACAATTCGTACCTGAATCCCACGGCCGAATGAACTGGCGACAAGAGGGCCAAGATCTTAATGCCCTGGGTTTGCAAAGCCGGGATATCTTCGCTCCTGAGAGCGTCCTCACTCCGGATGGTCGACGTGTCATGTGGGCCTGGTCAGCGACGGCTGATGAGACACTGCTACCAAAATCGATCCAATCCCTGCCGCGCGAATTGAGTCTAGGTGCGGACGGAGGCCTGCGCATGGCACCTCTGAGCGAATTGGAATTGCAACGTTTCGATCTCGTTACCAAGGAGAACATCAAGGTCGTTATTCCTAAACCGAAGGGGGGCACAGACTGGCGCAACCGCACCAAGCGCATCGCGGAGCTTAAGGGCGATTCCTACGAAATCCGGATCACCATCGATCGCGAAGAGGCCGAGCGCAAGCGCTTTGGCTTCCACCTCTTTGCCAACGAGAACCGTATCGGCTTACCCATCTATTTCCAACCGAATAACGGCACCCTGCGGGTTGGCGGAACAGAAGCGCCATTTAAGGTCTCCGATCTTCCAGCTGGCGAAAGTGTGGAACTTCGTATCTTCATCGACAAATACTTCGTTGAAGTCTTCGTTAACAATCGACAGGCAGTCGTGGCGGCGGACATGAACTGGCAGGATGCGAGCGGATTTGACGCCTACTCTTTCGCCAAGCCCACGACGATCAAGAAAGTCGAGATCTGGAAAATGAAACCCACCAACCAAGGATACCTCGAAGCGAGGGAGAATCGCATCTGGGAAATTGACACCGAATAGAAAGATTCAACCTACCCAATCTTATGACCTTTTTCAGACCAATCGCCTTTGGCACCCTCCTGTTGTTGTCAGCCGTATGCAGCGCGGCCGACAAGCCAAATGTCATCCTCATCCTGGCTGATGATCAGGGCTGGAACGGGCTGTCGTGCCAGATGGATCCCAACGTCCCCGAGTCGAAGAGCGATTACTACCAGACGCCCAATATTGATCGCCTCGCCAATGGAGGCATGCGCTTCAGCCGAGGCTATGCACCAGCCCCGGTCTGCTCGCCGACGCGGCATAGCATCCAATTCGGCATCTCCCCGGCCAAGACGCGGGTGACCTACAACAGCTACGGAACAAAGCAACACTGCAACCCTGAGCTCGCCATGGCCAACTTAATCAAGAAAGCCGACCCCAGCTATGCCACCGCGCATTTCGGCAAATGGCATGTGTCGGTGAAACCCGATCTGTGCGGCTACGATGAGTCGGATGGAAGCACCAGCAATCGCGAGGGCAGCAACAGCAAGGACAAGGATGACCCCAAGCGCGTCTATGGCGTGACAAAGCGCTCCGTTGCATTCATGGAGAAGGCGGTTGCTGCAAAGAAGCCGTTCTTCCTGCAGGTGTCTCACTACGCGGATCACCTTAAGTTCAAATCCAGCCAGGCCATGCAGGCCAAGTATGAGGCATTGACGCCCGGAGAACGTCACACCGATCCTGTCTTCGCAGGCATGAACGAAGACCTCGATGCAGGCGTTGGCCAGATCATGGACGCGGTCGAGAAGTTGGGCATCAAAGACAACACGTACATCGTCTACACGGCAGACAACGGTTTCGATCAATCCAACGACCGACTTCACGGCATCGCCGAGCGGAAGGCCTGGCCTCTTGCCTACAGCAAGGGCTTCGTGTTCGAAGGAGGCGTCCGCGTTCCGTTCATCGTCCGCGGTCCCGGAATCAAGCCGAACTCGTTCTCCAGCGTCCCCGTCGTCGGCTACGACCTGATGCCGACGTTCCTCGAACTCATCAAGCCCAGCTTCCCGGTGCCCAAGATCACCGAAGGCGGTAGCATGGTCCCCGTCCTGAAGAACGGGGGCGAGGGCAAGATCGAACGACCGAATGACTTCATCGTCTTCCACTATCCCAACGGCGTCTGGCCGTCGCAGACCTCCCTGGTCAAGGGCAACCACAAGATTGTCAAGACGTGGGCGTTCGACTGCGTCGAGATGTTTGATCTGCGCACCGACATGAGCGAACAGAAAGACTTGAGCAAGCAGATGCCCGAGAAGGCCCAAGAACTTCACGCCGTGATGACACGTTATCTCGAGCGCGTCAACGCCGTGGCACCGACGGATGGTGAGCTGGCGAACGACCGCGCTGGGCTGCTCATGAAGAAAGGCGGCGCCAAAAAGAAAGGGGAGAAATGAAAATGAAGGCGACCTTTTACATGCTCCGATTTATCTTTGCCTTTGCCCTGCTCTTTGCAGGGATGACGATTCACGCTGAAGAAAGCAAAAAGCTAAACGTCGTCCTCATCATGGCGGATGACGTCGGCTATGAATGTTTCAGCGCCTACGGCAGTAAGGAATTCTCGACACCACGCCTGGACGCGCTTGCGGCCAAAGGCATGCGCTTTGACCACTGCCACTCGACGCCGTTGTGCACGCCCAGTCGCGTGAATCTGATGACCGGAAAGTCGAACGTTTTCAATTACGTGGATTTTGGAGTGATCGAGTTATCCAAACTGGTCCAGTGCTAGGTGTGAAAGGGTCAGCGATATGCGAGAAAACCACTCCGCTGCAGTAGAACCAGAACCCGTCAACGTTCAAGTGGTTGAGCGGGTTGGTTTAGTTGCCTTCAGCTTTCACTTCTTCACCCGTCTTGCCGCCGTGTTTGTACAGGAGGTCGGCGGTTTGCCTCTTCACGGCTTTGACTTCGGGGTGCGCCCAAGATTCTACTTTGGCATAATCTAGCGGTGTTTTATGAAAATCACTCATCGTGTTCAAATCAACACCTACGACAATTAATAGTTCGACGACCTCCTTGCGACCTCTTCCAACAGCAGAAGCTAGCCAATAGTATAACTGAGGTCGCTACGGTGATGGTCTTCATTTGGGTTCCCTGATTTGTAATTCTGTTCTCGTTTTCCCTCTAAATATTTGAACGACAAGTTAATTAGCCGGAATCAATTTTCTTCTGATATAATTTTAAAGAAACAGGTTTCTGTTTCATTTGGTATGCCAACTTGGACTTCAATCTCCGTTTTGGTTAATGAAGTCGTTTCAACTTTTCTTAACGGGCTCCAATCCCCCTTGGATAGAGATTCCCTGTATAAAACCGTGTACCCCCCTCCAACTGGGGCAGAGAATACCAGATTCAGTTCACCTTTTTTTTTATCCAGCCTTTTAATGATGATTTGATTTATGTTTCCAGGATGCCCCGGGGATCCTCCTTGATGAAGACTTGTTCTCCAATTTTCCGGTCGACTGAAAGTATTATTCGGATCGATAATTTCCATTGAACTCCCTTGACCATCCGCTTCTTCAGGCCAGGGATCTTTTGTTCCGTAGTTCAGTTCAAGGATTGTGTCGCCTGAACCGTTAACCGCTTCAATTCGCTCTCCATTATTGGCTAGTTGTCCTGAATACTCACCGGCAATCGGCAATCCGGGGCCATAACGTTTTTCAAAAGCTTTGCGGTCTTTTACCAGCACAATAAATTGACCGGCGAAAATCTTCCTGATTGGCGATGTCGTGAAACCAAACTGAATCCCATCTGTGAACCTAACGCCATGCAGGTCAATGGTGGACATTCCCGCATTATGAATCTCCATAAATTCAAAATCATTCGCATTGTTGAAGCCGGCCTTTATTTCATCACTTGAGGGTTGAGCCGGGTGATAGTGCAACTCTGTGATGAGCAGGGAGGGGCTTCCAGAGAGTAAGGTTGCTTCGGCAAGTGCACTCCACTCCGAGTTATAAAGTGTTCTTGCCTTCACGGTGGTCAGGTTGTTCAAAACAACGGGACCATCATATTTTTTCCCGGTTGGGCCTCGGGGATCGTTCCCGTCAAAGGTAAAGAAAACATTCCCCTTTGGAGCATTAATCTTGAGTTGGAACCCATCTTCAGTTCCGTCAGTAAGATTCAAGACAGGGGCTTTGACGCTGGGGTAAAGGCCGGCATTTTGAAACTGTCCAAGCACGATTCTGGAGCGATTGGGGAAATAATTTTTCAACAAATCATCCTTCTCAGGTTTCCAGTGTTCGTCGGGTGTGAACGGCGAGTTCTTTAACTGGTCTCCCCAACGCGTCGATTCACCAATCATGGCATCCTTCACCTGATCGACGAGTTTGGCGAACCTTGTCGCGGGACGGTTGCTTTCAGGTCTGGCTGGATTCCATTGGGGGTTATCCGGATTGACGTAAAGAGCACCGCCACCAAAAAAATGACGATGGATCCTGTCGGCGAACAATAGGCGAAAAGCCGCGTTGTTACGCAATGCCGCGTAGGGGCTTGCAACGGCGCCACTGGCATTCAGGCGATTGGTCCCCAGAAGACCAACCTTCAGAGCAATCTCGGTATCCCACGGGTAAAAATAAAATCCGTCGCCATTATTGCGGTTTCGCCCAACCCAGTGATTGCGCCCGGGCCAATCAACATTCCCCACATAGAAATTAAGGATCATGTAGTCGATCATATTTTCCATGTTCAGAAGGCTTTCAAATTGGGGATTAGCGGTGCCGTCGAGGTTGTTGCCCTGCAGACGCTGATAAACCTCATTGCTGGATGAATTCCCATTGAGAATATTCAGCATCCGGTTCCAGGCGTCACGGTTGCCATCCGGTGCGGAATCTTGATTGAGCGCGTCCCAATCCTCTTTTTTACCTCCGTGATATTTTGCCGAGAAACCGGCATCCGGGCGTTCGACCGGGTTGTATAGCCCCCAATAGAGGCCGTTTAGGTAAAGGTGAACAAAGGTCGAGTTGGGTGCTGCCATGCCCATGTCCCGGGCAGTTTTCATTGCGAATGTATCGCGAATGTATAGAGCTTTGGTTCCACCAAATGTCCAGGCATCATTGCCGTTAGCCCTCAAAACTATGTTGTTAAATCCACTCTCAACCTCTGGTCCGAACAACGGATAATCCAGTTGGGAGGCACCATATTTGCTCCTGAAAATAAGTCGGAAAGATTTTTTCAAAGTCAAGAGCCTTGACTGCATCTCTCGGAAGGCTCCCCCCTGAATTCGAATGCCGACGTTTTCTTGAAATCCTTGAGATTTATCGGGATGAATCATTTCCACAGAGGCAGGCCGTTCCCAAGTGGCCCCGCGCCTTTCCGGGTTTGAATAAATACCTCGAGGGCCAAACAAATCCCCAATATCCATCACGATGGATATCGAGGGTAAAGATTGAAGGCTCTCTTTGAGCCTGCGTGTGTATTTACCTCCATAACGATCCTTTCCATTCAGTCCTGTGACACGCTGATCCAGGTCATAATCAGCGGTTTGATTATCCCATCGTTTGGGAAATCCGGAATTCTTGGCGCTAATGGAAGTCTGCCTGATTGTGTCCTCGGGAAATACATAGGTCTGGGTCAGGGTTCTTGATGGCAGCCAATTTTTGTGGAAGGCAGTTGACCTTAGGATAGTTGTGTGGTCGATCGGAATTGGGGCGGTGTATGTTTCTCCTGTAGTCAAAGTGGGATTGCTCCCGTCCGTTGTGTAACGGATGGATGCTCCCTCAGTAATCGATGACAGTGCGAGTTTGAAAGGTGTTTCGTAGAAACCGTGTTCATGGCCGGCCTCCGGGGTTGCAACCAATCCTGCGCTGGGTTCTCCGTTTTGGTAACCGGGTGTGGGTGAACTGAAATAGCTGGTAGTGCCCAGGCTTTCCCTCGTGTTTTCTAGCTGGGCTTGAAATAGAAACTCCAAACTATCAGCGCTGTCATTGAGGGCTCGAATGGCAAGAAGATTCCTGCCTTTTCTGATTTGCTTGGCATTTATGCCAAAGCTCTCCCATGCTAGGACGTCTTTCCGTGGCCTTTTCAAAATATTTGTTGAAGGGAAATCCGGATTTTCCGGTGCATTTGATTGGGCAACCAGGACACCGTTAAGGTAGGCCAGAAAACCGCCACTGTATCGAACATTCAAACTCAGATAGTCCGTGGGATCCCCAGCTTTCACAGTGAAGGGAAACCGCAGGTCGAGGATTGCGGTCCGACCAAACATATCGGTTTCGACGTTCGTTAAAATCAGGTCCTCAAAGTCTGATGAGGAGGGGCCGGAAACTCCCAAAAATTCCACTTCTGCAATTTGCATACAACAACCGCTCGGTCCCACGGTCATCGGAAAGATCAGTTCATATGTCTTGTAGGTCACATCATTGTCGAAGCTTACCGTCTGCCGATCGAACCTCTCCAGGAATTCAGGAACATTTCCTGATGCGATCTTGGTAAACGTTACTCCATCATCATTTGACCCCGACAGTACAAAGTTTGCTGGATCCCGATCAGGCGCGTCATTGGCCGATGTCAGTGCCAAACCGGTCACCACTCCTTCGGTCGTTGTAATGGTCAAACCGGTGTTCACTTTGTCAAAGTTTAGGTATTTTGTTTTTGGATTGTTGTCGATTGCATTCTCGACAGTTTCGTTGGAAGGGGAACGATGGGAGGTGGGGATAATCAGGTCACTTGAATGGGTTACATCCGCCAATGTAGAATCCTTCACAAGGTGATCTGCCTTGCCCATGAATTGCACCTCGGCAATTTGCATGGCCACGGCAGAACCAGCGTTTCTTATTGTTGGGAAAATAAGCCTGTAAAGACGGAAGGTTTGATCATTTGGAAAATGAATCTCCTGGGAGCTGAATCGATCCGGGAAAGCATCAATTTTATCCTTCGCAATTACCGAAAAACCGATGCCGTTATTTGACCCGTATAATACAAAACTGGCTGGATCACGTTGGGGAGCGTCATTGGCCGATGTAAGGAGCAAGCCGGTGACTACCGACTGTTCACTCTCCGGTTCCACTGTCATGCCGGCGTTTAGCTTGTCAAAGTTGAGATATTTGGTCTTTACATCATTATCGATGGCATTTTTCACCGTCTCGCCTACGGGAGATCTTGTCGATGTTGGAATTATATCATCTCCTGGTTTAGTGATGTCATCCGTTGGAACAAGGGAGGCGACAGGAACCGAATGGTCCTTTTTGATGTAGCCAACCGCCGTTGTGGCGGCTTCCCAATTTTCATCCTCAAAATCAGGTTGAATCCAGTGGGATGCCGCTAGAGCGCTGGTGCGAAAATGCATTTTGCCTTTTGATTCTGCAGTCAAATAAGGATGGATTTCCAGGTCCATGCTTTGACCGTATGAGACGTCATTTATTTGCGCGGGGTATTGGGGTGAGAATTCTGTGGCTATGGTTTTCTTATCCGGTTGAACAAATGCCAGGTAATCTCCATTGCGGTTCAACTTAAAATTAGTGTGCAACTCAGTCTTCGGATTCGAGCGATTTTTGCCTGAAGCAAAAACCAGAACAAACCCCAGCGATTCAACCGTAATATTTGGGAATTGCCACTTTGCCAGGTTATCTCGTTCATCGGTAAGATGCCAACCCTCAAGGGATATAGGTTCTTGGCTTGTATTGTGAATTTCAATCCAGTCACTTGAATCTTCGTCTTCGTCGATTAGACCTGAGTTGTTTGCAGCCAAAAATTCGGTGATAATCAAGCCTGGACCATCAGGATAGCAAGGGGCTAATGATGCAGCTAGAAACAGGGCTGCAAGTATGGTGGGGGGAGATTTCAATTTTTCATGTCTCTTTTCACTGTGATTGCTTGAGCCCCCGACTGCTGTGACTGCCCACACCCCACCAAAACCACGGCTGCGATTGTTGTGAGTAGGAGGTGTTTCATTATCACTATAAATCCGTTGCGGGAACCGATCTAACTTATTTCCCAGCCCTTGCGAACTGCTTCTCTGATGTACTGTTGAGCGGTATCGTTGCCTACCGCTTTCAGGTTCTTGGAGTCCCATTGGAATCCGCCACCCGCTCGATAGGCGACATTGCCGAGCAACACCGTTTCTGTGAGTGGACCCGAGTAGTCGAAATTACATGTTGCCGTTTTCCCACCTTTGCACGCTGCGATCCACTCCTTGTGAAATCCAGGCGAATCGGGAATCGATTGTTCGGGTGCGCTTAAGTTCGAGAACTTTTCTTCGGGGTAGAGTTTGTGGGTTCCGAATCCGCATACCAGGATACCTTCTGTACCGACAAAGACATTGTTGGCACCCTTGAGGGAGAGGTTCCTATCCTTCAGAATCTGCGGGCCGCCTCTAGTGTGATACCAATGCAGCGTGACGTCTCCGCGATCGCCTTTTGCCGGGTACTGGAAACTGGTGATCATCGACTTTGGCGTGGTCTGCGGATGTACCTCGGGACCGCTTCCTTCAACGCGTGTCGGATAGTCCAGCTTTAGAGACCAGAAGGGGATATCAAGGGTGTGACATCCCCAGTTGCCTGTTTCGCCGGTACCGAAG
>Ga0208879_1000791_pt1 | contig 31555 bp, 32 predicted proteins | sample Knorr_S15_td_Bot_FD_185605 | JGI IMG/M metagenome (GOLD analysis project Ga0208879, IMG submission 185605) | Marine microbial communities from Southern Atlantic Ocean transect - Knorr_S15_td_Bottom_ad_5009_LV_A (SPAdes) (version 2) | ecosystem: Environmental > Aquatic > Marine > Oceanic | place...
GTTTACCAACTGAAAGGTGGAATTCTAGGATACTTTGAGGAAGTAGGCGGAGCACATTGGGTTGGCGACTGTTTCGTTTTCGATCAGAGAGTTTCTGTTAACCCTCAACTTGAAGAGACAGGTTTTGCACAATGCTTTGCATGTAGAGAACCTATTTCGCTAGAAGAGCAGAACTCACCAGAGTATGTTGTAGGAGAGTCCTGCCCTTATTGCATCGGTCGTATTCAGTGAATTACCAAATCAGCCAATCATCTGATAATACCTTGATGCAAAGCCTCATCTAATTCAAAGCAGATTTCTCAATCGGATAAGGGGGTTAATTGATGAGCAACCAATCACTGCCTCGTTGTATGGAACTCCCTCAGCGCCTTCAATCACAATTGGATGGAGAGGAAGGTGAAACGAGGCAGAAGGCAGCACGCTTGGTTGTTGATTTGGCTACTACTGCTGGTGCTGAAGGATTTGTTAAAGCAGCCCACGCCCACGTTTCGGGAGTTTCAGTTATCACTGGAGGGCACGGATTACGCCGGTTCCTTTCAGATTTGAGTGGCGATAGTAGTGGTGTTGTCGTCATCCCTACCACTCTCAATTCGGCAGGCTGTGACAAAGAAAAAATGCAGGAAATGGATATTACATGGCCTGATTTTTTACAACAGCAATTTGAAATTGTAATGGCCTATGAAGAGTTGGGAATAGATGCAACACTGTCGTGCACACCTTATGATAGAGGAATTGCCAACCCAGAGGGAATAGCCTCGTGGGCAGAATCTAATGCAGTATGTTTCTCTAATACATGGACCTCTCTAATCACCAATCGAGAATCGGGGTTATCAGCGCTAGCCACTGCATTAACCGGCTATGCTCCACGCTGGGGTTTACATCTTGAAGAAAACCGTATACCCAATATGATAGTCAATATTGATTGTCAGATGGACACATTATCAGATTGGTCTGTATTGGGAGATTGGATTGGCAAGCAAGTAAAACCAGAGTGGAATTTGCCTTGGGGCCCAATGCCCTTGATAACTGGACTACCTCAACATTTGAGTTTTGCTAGGAAGAAGGCTTTGACAGCAGCAGCGGCAAATTATGGCATACCAATGCTTTGGGCAGTTGGACATTCCAAAGACCCTCCGCTTGGCAAAAGCCAAGATGGACAATGGCAAGCACCAGACGGTGGATGGCAAGGGCAACTAACCTTTAGGGAAGCAGATTTACAGAAAAGGTATCAAGATTTGGCACCAACAGGTCAAGTTGATTTAGTCGTAATAGGGTGCCCTCAAGCAAGCCTTGAAGAAATTCGTATTACTGCTTCAGCAGTACGAGCACATGCAGAATTTGGGGCGAAAATCCCAGATAGAAGGCTGTGGGTATTTACAAGTGGTGAGAATTATCAATTGGCTTTAGCAGATGGTAGTATCGCAATATTGGAAGAAGCAGGTGCTCTAATTTTGCAAGATACCTGTCCAGAGGTTACACCATATAATCGTCAACATTACAATCACTTGTTAACAAACTCGTTGAAGGCTGAACACTACTTGACTAGCGGCCTTAACAAATTGCCGACAAGTGTAATGCCGATTGAGCAGTGTGTTGCACATGCAATCAATCCGGAATTGAGTGCCGGACCTCGTCCAACACTGCAAGCAAAAGCCCAACCACAACATCAAACAGCAAAGACACAGCAATTGGGAGAATTGAAAATTTCAGGTAGTGGATTATTGTCTCAAGAAGATTTCTCAGTAATAGGGACAGCCTTGGTAACCGATGTACCAATCACCTATTTGGGTTATGTAAATGCGGATACTGGAGTTATTGAAGAAACCGGACATCCATTGGATGGTAGAGCGATAAAAGATACAATTTTTATTTATCCTAAAGGCTCTGGGTCTACAGTTGCACCATATGTTTTGATGGGATTAATTTACACAGGAATGGGTCCAAAAGCAATTGTCAACAGTGATGTCTGTCCATTGACACTTCCGGCTTGTTCTCTATTGGAACTACCATATGGCCATGGTTTTGAAACAGACCCATGTATTGCAATCAATAATGGCGACCAGGTTGAAATGAAACGAGTAGATGGAGTAGTGACTCTATCAGTTTTGCAACGTGCATGAGGGGTCTCCATGTTTGAGGGAAAGAAAGTTCTCGTCACAGGAGGGGCTGGGTTTCTTGGTTCAGATCTGGTTGAAAAATTGATTGCAAAGGGAGCATTAGTCGTTGTCATCGATAATTTGTTCAGAGGAAAATTGTCTAATCTTCAAGCACATGTCGCTAATCCCAATTTCACATTTATTGAAGGTGATGTATGCCTTAAATCCGATTTATTGAAGTGTGAATCAGTCCATTCTGGCTTGGATATTATTTTCCATCTTGCAGCAGTGAATGGAACAAAATGGTTTCATGAAAAAGCCAGAGATGTTATTGAAAACAATATCGTTGGTACTTTGCGAACTTTAGAATCAGCACAGAGATGTAGTGCAAGATATATTTTAGCAAGTTCGCCTGAAGCATTCGGTGAATCGAAGCAACAACCCCTAAGTGATGGAAATCCGATGGTATTTTCAAACCCAGCAGAACATCAAAGACATTCTTATGGTGCGAGTAAATATCTCGATGAAGTCGCTACACATCATGCGATTAGACAAGGATTGGATGCAAGGATTATTAGGCCATTCAATGCTTATGGGCCAAAATTATCGGGCGATGAATATGGGCAAGTTATTGCAATCTTTTTCCATTCTATTCTAGAAAACGAACCGATCATATTGCATGGAGATGGTCGCCAAACACGGTCATTTACCTGGATTGATGATGTTACAGAAGGCTTCATCAAAGTAGCAAGTGATGCAGCGCAAAGTGGTGATGTGTTTAACATTGGAAGTGAACAAGAAGTTAGTATTGCCAAATTGCAAGAGATGATATTTGCAGTTGTTGCAGCAGATGATAATTGGTTTGGTGGTCTTCCTTTGCTAACCAAAGGTGAAGGTTACCATGGTGATAGTGTTAGACGTCTACCCGATACCACAACCAATGAAAGGATTGATTGGCAAGCAAAAGTCTCCTTACAGCAAGGGTTGGAATTAATGTGGAATTCAATACGTAGTAATTGATGTGCTCAATTATTATGTTTGTCAACATTAACAGACCAACTATTAGGTGCTTCGGTCAGTCTATCTAAGCCTTGTTGGCATAATACCCTAAGACCATTTATTGGTAATTCTTGATCACTAACAAATAATTTTTCAACTTTTAGAATAACCAATTTAGCAACTGCTTGAGGTAGGTCTCTTTCTTCAACAAGTGAAACTTGAATTGCTGCAACTGCTTGCCCGACCAGCATATCATTACCTTCGACATTAGTAAAGTCGCAAATATCCCATTCACTCTCACCTGCAGGCAATGGCGTTGCTGTAAGGTCTACATTTTCTGCAGATTTTTGAGTTGCGGGTAATAGATGAAGAATTGCCTTACCATTTGTCCTTAGGTTAACCAAGGTATCTCTAGGGCGGCCATCTCTTGATTCGGATAAGGATGCCACCAATAGCGGAGGCGTATTTGAAACGACCATTACAGATGAAAGTGGTGCGAGGTTGCCCATTCCTTGTGCGTTTTCACTCGCAGCCACAACCAATGGTCTTGGTGATAACAAGCCACTTAACCATGTTGCTCTCTGGGAATGTTCTAACTCATCAATACTCACTTCATAACAACTATCCAGCAAATTCACAGTCTCATCAGCATCAAACCAATCATCTAATTTTCCATCATTGACTTCCTTGAGTGAATATGCGGTAAAATCTCTATACGACTGCCAAGCAGAGACTTCTTCGTTTTCACCCCTGGCTATTTTTCTTGCGATCGATTCATCCGAATAGGTAATACAACGACTAAGAAAATCTGTAACGATTGCTTTCTTGTCCATAGTTTCACCTCTTGGCATCATATTGTTGACGGCTCATCATGAACCTTGCAGGATTACCTGCCCATACTTCTCCTACAGGTATATCATGTGTCAATGTTGCTCCCGCTGCCAATACTGAATCATCACCTATCGATACACCAGCAATAACATTAGAACCTCCACCTATTACGACACGGTTACCGATATCAACGATTTTCCATAGGTTTGAATCTTTCGAAGGAGGATACTTATCATTCATTATGGTGGCATTTGGGCCAATAAACACATCATCTCCGATATGAGTCTTATTGGCAATATATGCGCCTCCTTGAATTTTACAATTATTTCCAATAACTACATCAGCGCCAATATGTGCAAGGGCTCCTATATTGCCGCCACTACCAATTTGACAATTAGCACCAATATGACATGGCCACCAGACAATACTACCTCCCCTAAGAGCAATCTTTTGGTTGCGAAGTTGATCAAGTTCTAACTCGACATCTTCACTAGTATCTGTCACAGATTTCACTCCGCAATATTCAGTTCTCGTATCAGCATTTCAACGTGATTTTTTGCCTTGACATTATATCTTGCGAAAACCAATTCTCCTTGAGGGTTAATAACAAAAGTTGAGCGGGCACATCCCATATATTCCTTACCATAATTCATCTTCATTCTCCAAGTTCCATATGCTTTGTGGAGAGATAAATCTTGGTCTAATAATAGCGGAAAATTTAGTTGTTGTTCAGTGATAAAATCATCATGTGATTTTGCTGAATCTTGGCTAACTCCTAGTACAATATATTGCCCATTATTTAGCCTTGACATCTGGTCTCTAAAGTCACAAGCTTGTATTGTGCATCCAGGAGTGGAATCACGTGGATAAAAGTACAAAATCACAGTCTTTCCAGAGGCGTTTATAGCTTCCAAATCATGAGTATTTCCATCACTATCATCGATGCAAAAGTTTGGTGCTTTTTGGCCGTTTTCTAGGGTCACAGAGTCGCTCATTACCGTCGAGGGAGAGAAACTAGCACATCAAGGGTTGCTTTGTTCACTTTTGCAGGTATTTTATTGATATTTAACCAGTAATTGTTGTTTAGTATTACATTTATGCATAATTCATAACTTCCTCTACTAAATGCATAGTTCAGCGGGTGTCAAGCGATTCTTTCAATAACTGGCGGGAACAAGATGAATGTATGGTGACGACACGCATGTCTGGCAGAAGCCGTCGTTACTTCAAAAAAATTCAGCGGGCAAATGCTCGTTATGTACTACAAGAAATCGCCAGTTCCATCCAAACAGATTTGGACAAAAGGAACCTAACTTATGATGCAGCATTAACTTTAGGAAATATCATCCAAAACAGAGCAGATCAATTGCCCGGAGATGCCATAGTTTATTCCATTTCAGATAGGGATGCATACCGTAGAACTCTGGAACTATATCTAAGAGATTCTTTGCTGACGAAAACCGAGCAATTATTGCTTTGGGAAGAGAGGCGTAGATTGGGAATTACCGACGAAGAACACGAGCGATTATTAGTACAGTTAGTGGCTCAATGGAGACGGCAAGGAAAGAAGGTTACTATCGACCACTTCCGTAAGCCAGGAGGTGAGTCTCTTGCGTGATTCAAGAACTAATATTAGCACCCTATTAGCCGGGCTTATTCTATTGGTATTATTGACTCCAAATCTAGCACCATTCACCAGTGCTACCGATGGTGCAAGGGCAGATCCCGATTTCTCAGTACAATCGATTACACTCGATGGGGCAGGTTCTGTTTGGGATGGAGTTGATTTAATCCTTGAGCCAGAGCAGCATGTAGTGAGAATCGTTGTCGCAAATACTGGCTCAGCCTCAGGACAGGTCACACTTAGCCTCGTACATCGCGGTTCACCAACGGCTGGAGAGACCACAGTTACCAGTGTTAATTTGGGAAGTATGGCTGCTTCATCGACTAGCAATCCAATCTTAATTTCATGGGATGCGACCACTGGTGATAGCCAGTCATTATTCGCTAGAGTCTCTTCAGCAACTGATTCCAATAGTGCTAACAATGAACAAAGATTAGATTTCAATGTCAGCGTATTCCATTCTGGTGCAGTAACTGGAGATACAATTCCAGCACCTATCGGTGGACAGAGTACAGCGAGATTGACCAATGCTGTTCATCCAGTGAATGCAACCGTTCTCAACCAGGGAGTAATGGCGATGTCCGCAGTTATGGAACTTTCATTCTATGAAGTTAGCAATCCTTCTAACACTTTCACACTATGGTCTAATACTTTGATATTAGAGCCAGGCTCTATTTTGAATCCAGCGCTGGCAGATATTCTTACAGTAAATCTTGATGCTACATCGGTAACAGGGATTTGGAATTTGACCGCGACAGTTCATTTTAATGGGACTCTCTACACAGATTCGCAAATTATTAGCGAAGTCGATGTGGAATTTTCAGACTATGTCGCAGAATTGGCATCACCAGCATATAGAACCACTGAACCTGGAATGCAAACGACATTAACCTTCGTTCTCAAGAATACAGGGGCATCTCAAGACTCTTTTTTGATTGGCATTACCGATGTACGTGGTTGGACAGATCTGACCCTAGTTGGTTCTTCAACAGCAGTAATATCTCCAGATGCCACGACGACAGTCCAAATCTCAGTATCAGTTCCTTTCGGTGCACCAAGGTCGGACGTGGAAAGTATTTCTTTGACACTAACATCAGTTTCTGTAGGTTATACTCTTACAGGATTCACTCGGGTGATGGCTGGTGAATATTATGCTGCAAGGGTGACTATGCCGACCAATGTGACTATGGTTACTCCTGGCCAAGAAGTTGAACTATCAGTAGATATAGAAAATGGTGGCAACATTCCAACTTCATTCAATCTAATGGCGGGACTAGGAGTGCCAGCGATGAATTGGACAGTAAGTTTGTCATCTACTACAACAGCGATGGTAACTGAAGGTGAGGTCACCACCGTAATTCTCACAGTTGTGGTGCCTCCTATACAACTTCCACTTGATTTGAGCGAATATAATCGTGCAGGAGATTCCCTTAGTGTTTGGGTACAGGCTCAAGCAGCAGGTGGGGGTATTCCTACCACAGATGCTTCAGCGGTCGAAGTTAGACCAGTAATTGTTGTTGACCCCGGTTTGCCAACAGAACATATTGACTTAACAGTACAGGATGTTATCGCTGCAAAGAATGGAATGGGCCTCGATGAAATACTTGGCCTCAATGTTGAAGTTCGTCATAACTTAGTAACAGACCTATCAGAAACAGTTGACGCTGAAATCACAGTAGGAAATCTCACATTCACTGCAGACAATACTGGAGGATTTAGTGAAGCAGTAAGATGGAGTGCTAATGTAACTCCTTCAGTCATTACAGGACTATCACTTGGAGAAGTAATGGCTGCATCACTTGGCATACAAGGGCCAGCTGATGACTATCCTCTCGCAGGGACTATCAAAATCCCAGTTACAGCAACTCCGACCTTAGGAGGGATACATGCAGGCTCTGGAGTTGTTGCAACAGAAGTGACTATAAATTTGACCATTACAATACCACAGATATTGGATGCAGAAATACTTGAACAAGGCCCGCTTGATGCAGAAGTTGGAGTATTGACTGAATTCCCTCTGAATATTGCAAATACTGGAAATGATTTAACATCATACCGCTTGAACATCGTTGACAACTTACCAGATAATTGGACAGCAACGCTTTACACCATTACTTCAACTTCTAATATTATTGACAACTTATCAGCAAATGTTGCAGATTATCCAATTCTTGGAACGGACCACATTACTGGATTCACCCTTTCGGTAATAACTGACCCACAAACTCCCGCAGATACTTTACAACCACTTTCAATAAGAATTGAAGAAAGAGACACAGGCCTGCTCATTAGAACACATACTATTGATATTCGTGTTGGCGAGATGATCAATGCTTCACTTTCACCAACAAATCAATCCGTAGATATGAGTGCGTATGACAATCCTTTGACAAGAGTCAAAATATCTAACACAGGAAATGCTCCAACCAGTTTCACCCTTTGGCTAGACTCATCTAACTCAACAGGTGTAGATTTCACACTCGAAACTCCTATTGAAATTTTAATCGCTGCTGGTTACGAGAGTTCGGTAAAGATTAGAATCAATCCAAGTGAAGATGCAAGTTTTGACGAATTCTATATGGCGACGCTTTGGGTTTCTACCGATACAGGTTTGAATTTGTCAGCCAATATTGTAGCAAATATTAGCGAAGAACATCTGCTCGATATTGATGCTCCTTCACAAATAGGTGTAGTGCCGGGCTCAAGCCAAGACATTGCATTCAATTTGACTAATCAAGGAAACTTAGCAGAGACAGTCGATGTAAATGTTAGCATTGAAGGAAATTGGACAGTCACGCCATTTACCCAACAACTAACTTTGCCTATCGATGCGGTAATCGGTGGTACTGTCAATGTAGAAGTTCCTTCTCTTGGCGGCACTGAAGAACTTCTAAATGGTGCAATACACAATATGACGATCACTGTTTCAGATTCAGTAACAGGGGCGACATTAGGAGTTCGTTCGGTTGAATTAGTGGTGGGAGCTTTATTCATCGTTGAAACAGAAAATTGGCCGGATGAAATGTTATATCACCGACAATGGGATAGGACTTGGAATACTATCCTGACCAATACTGGAAATGAGGATGTCACTGTATTAATCAATTATGATATATTTCTGCCGGGATTGACCATCGATAGTGATGCGTGGGAATTGGGTGCAGACGCAATAACCACAATTACATTGCCAAGGCTATCAGCAATACCGTTCTCATTCAGCATAGAGGGTACTGAATTTGAGCCAGATTTGACGCTGGCAGCAGACTTGATTGTAACATTAACTCCAGTGGATTCAACGATTGAAGGCAATGCAGTGTTACGAACTACCTTGAAGATGTCTCGTTTCTTTGAAGCATCACCAATTGAACTTCGCCCAGATGCAGATGATGGGCCAATGGAAGTAGATTTGGTCTACTCACATATTCCAGATGGCGCTTCAACAATTGTTGCATATGAATTAGAAATGTGTTCCGCTGTTAGATTATTTAATATGGACGATTCAAATTTGAATCCTGAGGACTATCTGTGGAACTTTTCTGTATATGTTGATTCAACCACTTACATACTACCATTCAATGCAAGTTGTGATTCAGGTAGCCAAGGTAACGGTTCTAGAATTTTACTCCCACCACGTGCTGCTTGGGATACAAACGCTCCAATCAGAATTATTGTCGATGCACCGAATCGACCAAATATTTTGCCAGGTGATGGATATGATATAACATTTAGACTATACCACCCAGATGAGCATACTGGTTATACCGTCTTTACGGAAGAAACATTTTCATTTGCATTAGATGTATTCTCAGACCCTGCAATTGTGGAAATAAAACTCAAAGAAGGTGAACTAATTGAAGGAACAGAGGCGATAATATCAGTCAAAGTCATCAATAGTGGAACAGCCCTCGCTCTTGGTGTCAATGTAATGTTAGAATGTGATAATCTACTCATTCTAGAATCTCCACCAGAAATTTTCCTACTAGGCCCTACTTCCGAAGAAACTCTAGACTTCAAGGTTAAATCAGTTAATTTAGACTGGTGGGCTCAATCAGTGCCACTAAAGTGTATAGCGAGTTTGAATGGAACTTTGATGCACAAGAACATTGAAGCAAATGATGTAGCAATATACGAAGGTACTGTTGACTCATTTAATTGGGGTCTTTCAGTAAGTTTCATCGCTACAGTTGTTTTGATAGTTATCTCCTTATTCTTAATCAATCTCTCATCCAAGAATGAAAAGATGCGATTGGTTGCAGTTTACACCGGTGTTGCCGCGTTAGGATTCGGATTCCACATTGGACAAGCATTCTCAATGACATGGTGGGGTCCTGCCATTCTATTCATTACCGCCATATGGGTGTGGCGAATGACTTGGGCAAGTAGTGAAGAGTTCCGTCTTATCCACGAAGATTACCAGCGCGCAAGAAGAGGTGTTTCTACAATGTATGCTGACCACTTTGAAGCCCTAGGAGATAGCCGCAAGCAATTATCTCTAATATTGGCATTACCAATCTTTGGAATGATGGCGATTGTGTTGGGTGTTCCTCCACAAATGGCTTCAGATCGCACTAATCTAATTTCATTGGTTGTCTACATGGCAGTAGTAATGATTGGCGTTTGGATACTATTAGCAAAGTCGGACAAGATGTATGGAAACTTATTCGGCCGTCTTACAGATGTTGAAGTAAAGGCAACACGAATCGAAAGAGATTTGGGGGACCCTGCTCGCCTACTCAATGAGTTAGCCGATGATGGGCTGGATTTGACGGCTATTTTTGAAGGAGTATCAACTACAGCAACAGTTTCTGATTTAGTCTCTGAACACAATATCGACGAGGGGGTGAATGACGATGCCTGAGGAAGAATTGGATGAACTTGAGAGTGATTTTGATGTGCAGGATGCCGAACTTGGTGATGGTGAAGTTGAAGAAGCCCGCAGCGTTATCGCAGCAGGTAGAGATTCAGCAGACCGTTTGATGGCTGCTTCAAGAGAATTAGAATCAATTGTATATGGGGTTGTACAAGACGAAACCAATTCTTTGGCAGGAACTGAATTGGATATTTTAGATGCTAAGAGTTTCCTTTCCGTCCACAAATTGTTCAAAGCGAGGAGAAGTGTTCGCCGAGCAGAAAAGGCACTTGTCGCATTAGAAGAAGACGTCCTATACCTACGTCGTAGCATCGCAATGTTACATCGACTTCTAATTGAGAAGCAAGTGACTGAGAGTGAAGTTGAAAATATCCTTATCCGCTTAACAGCTGCAACAGGTGCAGCTGAGATTGGTGAAGTCGGAACTGCAGCAAGTGAAGTGGAATTCTTAGTCGATGATTTGATTGGTGGAAATACATCAACTCTCAACCCATTCCTATTCCGTCATTTCTGGTTAGGTGTTGACACGCGTTGGCCAGCAGGTGGAGATTCAGGTGTATTGCTGGTTAGAATAATCAATGATGGTCCAATCCCAATACCGGTAATGCGAATTTCTCCACCAGTACCAGATGGCTGGTCTGCAAATCCTAGTTCTGTGGACTTGCCTATTATTTCACCAGGTGGAAATGTTCCGCTCAGATTTGAGATTACTGCTTCGAGAAGATACGGAGCAGATGAAATCCCTCTATCCCGCAAACTGGCAATTTCCACTTCATATGAGATGCGCTCTGGTGAAATAATAATCACAATTAGGGCACAAAACCGCTCAATGGAGGCATTATCTGATGTCGTACTCTCACCATGGCTTCCGCCTGGCTATACCACTGACAAGGTGCCATTCTTGGCCCGATTAACCCCTGACGAAGTTGCATTGATCAGAATGCCACTACGCATAGACATGGGAAACGGAGGTACTCTCTGACCATGTATCATATTCCAGCCCTATGGGCAGGACGAGTAATAAAAAATAAAAAAATAAAAAAGGTGAAAAAAAATGAAAAACGAAATGAAAAACGAAATGAATGAAAATAGCGACGACCTCGCTGCTATTGGTATTGGTGCAATGATTGTGTTCATTGCATTGATTCTAGTGGCTGCTGTGGCAGCGGCTGTAATTATACAGACCGCTGAAAAGTTGCAGCAAAATGCCCAGGCAACCGGCGATGACACACAAGAGCAGATGTCCACGAAAGTGATACTTCTCTCTACAGTCATTGAAGACATGACTGGTGGATCAGAATCTCTGTTCTCCACCTTCGAGTTGGGGCCAGGTTCCGAACCAATAGATGGTGATGGAATCGGCTATGTTGTTGTCTGTGATACGGGTGGTTTGTCGGCAATATATGCTGACGGGACCTTCTTGGGCGCTACAGAACACGACGACGCATTGAAAGGTGCGGGTCTTGCAGCAATTACATTGCTACCAGGAACGACATATGTAATATCACTCGATATATCTGGATGCGCTCCTACAGCCAACGAGGGCCACATCTTGATCATATCAGTCAATGGTGGAGGAAATACATACGAGGAGTTACAATACGGCAGTTCTCCTTCTGTAGGAGACGTAGTAGTTTGAGGTGATTATCATGCAAAACAATAACGAAAACAACGATAATTTAGCAGCAATCGGTATCGGCGCAATGATCGTCTTTATCGCACTAATTCTTGTAGCAGCAGTAGCAGCAGCGGTCATTATTCAGACCGCTGAAAAACTACAACAAAATGCACAATCCACAGGTGATGACACCACAGACGAAATGTCTGGAAAGGTAACTATCATGAATGTCTTCGTCGATTCGACGACTAATTACATGATTTACTTCCGTCTCTCCGCTGGTTCTGATGACACAGCAGACGTTGACATCCTATGGCAGGTCTCCTGTAGTGATGGTGCAGTAGCCCCGGCTATGCAATATATCGCAGGTGACTTCTCTGATGGAACTATCATACCTCTTGATGGAACTACACCCGCTGGTGTTACGACCGCAGCAGCAGGTGTTGGGTACCGAGTAGATATTGATGCAGCTACCGTAACCGATGACTGTGGACCAGATGCTATGTTCACCGCAGATGAGAAGGCAACATTGTACATCCACGTAGTAGGTGGAGGAACAACCTATGATATTCTCAAGGTCAACGATGATACTCTTGGCGCCGTGGTAGTCTGATTTTATCTGAGTCCTAATACTAGTGCTTCGGCACTAAGGACTCGGGGAGGAATACACATGGCATGGCCATTTAGTGGCGGTGCTGGAGGATCTCAGGATGCAGACACCGTATTGAGTGAAGAACGCTTGAAAATCATGGCAAATGTTGCCATTGAACAAGTCCCTCTCCCAGAAGAGGGTGAACTCAGTGCGGAAGATGCTTGGACAATATCCCCTGGACCAACCAAAGCCCGCCTAAACAGTATCGGAAGCGTACCGAGTGTGGCAGCAAGCCTCGCTCCAGCTCAACCTGTGAATATGAGCGCACAAGTTGACACCTCTAGTTTGGAACGTCTAATCAGTTCACGTCTCGACATGGTCGAAGATGTGCTCAGATTGATAGAACACAAATTTGATGATGTGGCAACAAATCCGGATGGAACACAATCTGAAGAAACATCAGGTGATGATTCCATGGATAGTGATGGTTCAATCGCAGGAGATGTAATCGTAACCTCATCAGGAGAGGTCATCACCACCACTGGTGTTGATCGCATGATGGGCGACGATGAAGCTCCATTAGTTGAGTTGTATGAAGCACAGGCTCTCGCAGCAAATCCATTCCTCGTCGCACCATCTGATGGTCTCGGCGGGGGTACAAACCAAATCGGCGCCCCAACAGTATCTGCTCTGCTTCTAGACAATATGTCTGGAATGGCATCGGTCAGTTTTACTCAGAAGGCAATCGATTCAGGAATGTTATCTGCGGATGAAGGAGATAGGGTATTGGCAATTGTACAATTGGCAGCACCTGGAGAGTCTGAAGCTGCACTCGAAGACCACCTTGCTAACAAAGAACTTCTAACACTATCTGCTCTTGTCAAATCTTGGCGTAGCGCAGAAAGCTTACGAGGTGAATTGTGAAATGGGCGCTTCGGTCGGTATCGGAGGTTTGATTATTGGCACGACCATGTTGGTCGTGTTCTCTATGATAGTGGCATCAATTGACGCAAAAGTTGATACTTCACTACAAATAATCGATTCGGCCAATGAAGCATTACCCGTTTTCACCATTGACGATGCCACCCTTTGGGAAGGCGCAGTCGTCGGTGTTCTGATCAGCAGCGGAGGAAGTGGATACGTCAATGGAACTCTTGTCTCTTCAACAGGTAATGGTGGCTTTATAGGCTCCTTTACTGTTAACGGAGTTGGTGCAATAACAGTTGTGGCAATCACCAGCCACGGCAATTACTCGTCCGCACCAACTATCGTTGTTCAAGGACAGACTCCGACATCAACCGCATCTTTCGTAGTATCGATCGGAAATTTCATTCACTCGAATGTTACAAATACAGGTTCATACATAACTCCATTAAGAGAGATTTGGCTATTTAGTGATGGTGAGAATCCAACAAACCTTGGAACAGTATACACAACTGGAACTAATAATCCACATTGGTATTCTGGTGAAACTCTTCACATCCAATGGGCTGAAAGTGGCGCTCTACCAGTTTCTAGATTTGCACTATCTGTTAAAGGAGTCAACATGGCATCAAGCCTTGCATGAGGTGAATACATGGCAGACGGAGGAGCATCAACATTCATATTGCTGATTACAGCATTATTGGTGACAGGTTCTGTTTCGGCAGTTTTAATCAACCAATGGGGGGATATGTCTAGCGCTCTTGAAGAAAACCGCAGGGGCAAGGAAGCCGATTCAAAAACTTCGCTATCCTTTGCAGGTGATGCAATGGAAGTTGATTATGACGACTCAGTAATTCCGAATGTGATGACGTTTTATCTTCAGAATACAGGTCAATACGTTCTTGATGAAAGCACACTTGTGGTAATGGTCGATGGTGTTTCAGTGACCTCGAGTATTTCTACAACAATTATACCAGGTGGCTCTGATTGGACCGAAATTAGATTATTGGAAGTGGAAGTCTCTTCCACTTCGTGGACTTATCAAAATGATGATAGCGTGAGTATTTCGGCAGTGGTTTCCTCAGAGATAACTGCCGGTTACCGTGGAACTGATACAATGAATATAGAGGTGAGATTAGATGTCTGATGTTATTATAGATTCGGAAAATCCATTATTCGCTGCACATAAGCCGATTGAAGATGGATTTCCCTTCGAATTGGAAACTGATTCTCTTGCTAATTCAATGGGGCTAAGATTGCCAAACCGTTCCATCTATGTTGTTCAAGGAGATGTTGGTTCTGGTAAATCATTGATTGGCCAAAGGCTAACCTATGGACTTGCAGAAAACGATGTCAAAGTATTGATTATCACGACAGAACTTACAACCCGTGGATGGATTGAGCAAATGGAATCTATAGGATATGGAGTTACCGAATTCATACGTACAGGGCAATTGATGGTTTTCAGCCGCTTTGGGACAATTGCAGAAACTCTTCCAAATATTGGCATTGAACATATTCTTAATAGTGAAGCAGTTACTAAAGCAGACCTCATAATAATTGATTCAGCCAGTTCTCTAATGCCAAATGATTTGGATGATAATGGCAGATTCAAGATGATGCAAACCCTTCGCAGAATAGTAAGCGAAGGCCGTTCTATTATGCTCTGCGTAGATGAAAATGAAATGGATTCCAAATTATTACATTCACTTAGAGCTTCAGCAGAAGTTGTTTTGGATATGAAGACGGCTATGATCGGTGGAGATATGAAACGTAATATTGTTGTTACCAGATACCTACGTGCAGCCGGTCCAGTACAAACTTCAATAGGTTGGAGAGTAGAACCTTCTATGGGATTCATCGTAGACATTACAGCAGTAAGTTGATGGAGGGATTGATATGGACGATGAACCAAGATTTGCTAAAGGAGATTTAGCGGCAGTGATGGGGGCTCACCCCCATGTTGCAGACTGGGTCAGAGATTTCGAGGCTCAATATGGAACACGACCGACCTATTACGGAGAATTGGACAGAGGTGCCAAAAAAGATCGCCCTTACAATTTAATCTACATTACCAAAGAACCGATTTTTGTTCACATTTACGAACCACCAGAAGATGAAGAAGGTGGTGGGCAAGTGCTGTGGTTTGGTCTTGAACCACAATTGACCGATTCGGAAGAACACATTAGGAGAGAACTGATTGAAACTCTATTGCAAGAGGCACCAACTGCTCCTGCATTTACTACCGATAACGAATTTGAAAATATTCTTGGTCAAATGATTGAGAGATACACTGTCCTTGATAGCGAATTAAGTGGAGTTGTTCGACGACAAGGAAAATTGTGGCAAATAATCGGTATGGATGACCGTAGAATAACGGTCACACAAAATCAACGTGAGAGACTACACTATGTTGTCATTCGTGATTTGATTAGAAATGGGCCACTTGAGCCGCTTCTTTCAGATGAGATGCTGGAAGATATCCACTCGGTTGGACTAAAGCATATTCACATGGATCACAAAGTATTCGGAATGGTCACTTCTAATATCAGATTCCGGGACCGAGATTTGCTGTCAAAATTCTTGAGGGCAATGTCAGAGCGTATTGGCCGACCTGTATCCGATAACAAACCAATCATTGATGGGGCACTTCTTGATGGTTCCCGTATCAATATCATATTCTCAGACGATGTTTCTATGTTGGGGCCATCGTTCACTATCCGTAAATTTGCGGAAGAAACGATTTCAATAACCCAACTTATTCAGTGGAAGACGATTTCAGCACAAATTGCTGCTTACATTTGGATTTGTTTGGAATATGGAATGTCAGTTTTTGTTTCAGGTGAAACAGCATCTGGAAAGACAACAACACTCAATGCGATTCTTCCATTCATCGACCACAATGTCAAGATATATTCTGCCGAAGATACTCCTGAAGTCAAAGTTAGGCACAAATTGTGGCAGCGTCTTGTTACTCGTCCTTCCAAGAATGAAGAGTCACGAGTTGAAATGTTCGATTTGCTAAAGGCTGCGCTCAGAAGCCGTCCACGATACATCATCATTGGTGAGATTCGTGGTGTAGAAGGTGCTACAGCATTCCAAGCGATGCAGACCGGTCATCCTGTAATTGCTACTTTCCACGCATCTAGTATTGTAAAGATGATTCAAAGATTTACAGGTGACCCAATCAATGTCCCAATTAGATTTTTTGATAACTTAAATTTCGCGATTTTCCAAGAAGTTGTAGAAGACCCACAGGGTGGTGGAATTGCTCGGCGTGTCACTGGTATTGACGAAGTAATCGGTTACAATAAGCATAGTGACGGTGTCTTGACTCGGGGTATGTTTGAATGGGATCCTGTCAAAGATAAGCATTATTTCCGTGGTATGTTCCAATCGCATTTACTTGAAAACAAAATAGCGGCTGTTGCTGGTTTTTCAAATAAGCGTGATATTTATGATGAAATGTTGAACCGTGCTGCGCTTCTTGATAGGATGGTGGAAAGAGATTTAACACATTATGATGACGTATTTGACCTACTTGGAATATACTACAACTCCGGTTGGGACATGTTTAGTAGGTCGGTAGAAACCTGGGTTGGAATCAACCATAAGTGAGGAGATGATTGAATGAAGCGTATGCCACTTTGGCAAATAGCGTTACGTCGCGTTGGCATGCCAATCCCAAGATATATTGTCTTCTATATTGGGGGAGCATCTATTCTTGGTTTGATAGTTGCAAGTTTGTTAATTTTCTTAACTGGCGGATTATCTGAAGGAGCATTATTCTCTGGTTTATCTGGAGTCTTTATGCTGATTTTATTACCAGCAATGGCAGCGATTGCAGCGATTGCATTTCCTATTTTGGAAGTACAGCGCTCAGCTACATTAATTGAAAGAGAAATGCATATGTTCATCACAAGAATGGGCATTTTATCCCTTGGAGAAGTGGGGGCATCATCAATATTTAACATTCTAAAGCAGATGAGCGATTATGGTGAATTGGCTAGTGAAGTGAAACGAATTGAGACTTTGGTCGACAAGTGGCACACTTCTTTGCCAGAGGCTGCTAGAATCGTCGCTCAACAATCACCGTCACCGTTATGGGCGGATTTCCTTGATAGAATGTCATTCTCAATTGAAGCAGGTCAGCCAATTGATGCGTTTATGCGCTCTGAACAAGAAACAGTATCTGAACAGTATACCACATTATATGATACGAGACTAGAATCGGTTGATATCATGAAGGAGATTTATGTTTCCTTGGTTTCTGCTGGTTTATTTGGTTTGGTAATCGCTGGAATTCATTTGGTCTTGTTTGAAGTTGGAGGAGACTCTGATACACCGATTGAGGTAGCATCAAGAATTAGGTTCTTGCTTCTTGCATCAATTCTTTACATGTTCATACAAGTCGGTGCTGTATTTGCTTTTAGAGCAACAATTCCAAAAGACAAAACCTTTGCAAGAGATGAACTTGAGACACCCTTTAGATTGAATTTCATTCGTACATTAATTGTGGCCACATGTATCACTCTTGTCCTGCTGATTATCACAACGGTATCAGTCATTTATGCATGGGAAGGAGTCTCAAATGAGTGGGATAAGTACGGATTATTGATAATTGCATTTCCTCTAAGTCCAATGCTGATTCCAGCAATGTTAGTTGGGCGAGAGGAAAGGAACATACTTCGTAGAGATGAATCATATCCTGAATTTATTCGTGCATTAGGTGGAACTGCACAGGCACGAAGTGCAGAGCCAAGTGCTACAATAAAGGCACTTAGGGGCATTGATTTCGGTGTTTTAGACTTATCAATCGAACGTTTGGAAAAGAGATTATTGACTAGAATTGATTCAGATAGGGCTTGGGATTATTTCAACGCAGACACTAATTCTGCAGTAATCTCGCGCTATACAAGAATCTATATCGAAGGTTCACAATCTTCTGGAAAACCTGCTGCTACTGCTGATTTAGTATCGCGCTCAGTTGGAAATTTACTTTCATTACGCCACCGTCGTGCACTGTCTGCGAATACTATGGCTGGAGTTTCATTGGGATTATTAATCGCCAGTGTAACATCACTCAACGTAACAATAGCTATCGTAAAGAAATTGGGTGAGTCAATTGCAGGTGTTGCCTCTGGATTTACTGATACAGACGTAGGTGCATTGGCTGATTTTGGTGCAGGAGTTGCCCTACCTGTAATGGAGGATGCTAGTGCGGTTGGAGATAATATACGGATGTTTAAAGTCATTGTATCAATCTTAATCTTGGGGCAAATTGCTGCAACATCAATTATTGGTGCGAGATTGAGAGGTAGCGGTAGGACTAGTGCATTTGGTCAAATAATCAAATTGATTTGGGTTGCAGGAATTACTTCTTATGTGACAGCGATGATGTTAGAATCTGCATCATCGGTATTTGGTGTTTGACAGATATTAATTTACAGCGTTGGGTTCATTGCATTGATGCCTTCAGCGTCTGTATATGCGTGTGTTACGTACCCTTATCATCGGCGCTATGATGGTGCTACCTGGGATGATTTTGGGCTATTTGGTTTGGATGATGGCAGGAAATCCTACTACTGAACCGATGGAATCACTCATTTGCAATGGGATTCCATTAACTTCAATAGGACTCGGATTATTGTTCGGTTGGAAAACAGGTGAAGAATATTCAGTCATCTTGGAATAATCTTATTTTTGCGATTCAGATTTTATTCTTTTTTTGCTCGCTGCCCATGAACAAATAGGGCATTGACCAAGGTCATGGAATCTAGCAGGACAGTATTCTCTGCCAAAGAAAATGATCTGTAGGTGTAGTTTATTCCACAAATGTTTAGGAAAAATTGCTTTCAAATCTTTTTCAGTTCTTTCGACAGTAGTATCATTTGACAAACCCCATCTTGCAGCAAGTCGGTGAATATGGGTGTCGACTGGGAATGCAGGAACTGAAAATGCCTGTGCCATTACAACACTTGCAGTTTTATGACCTACGCCCGGTAGGTCCTCAAGTTCCTTGAAACCACAAGGGACTTGACCACCATGTCTTTTGACAAGGAGTTGTGATAATCGCAAAATATTTTTTGATTTTGTCGGCGCCAAGCCTATTTGCCTAATATCTTGCAAGATTGTTTCAACATCAAGTTTAGCCATATCACTTGGATTATTGGCCTTGGCAAATAGTGCTGGAGTGACTTCATTTACTTTCAAGTCCGTAGTTTGAGCGCTCATCAATACCGACACAAGCAATTCAAATGGATTGCTATGGTCGAGTGGTATCGGTGTCTCCGGATATAATTCTTCCAACATGGAGATGATGATTTTCGCCTTCTCACTCCTGCGCATGGTAGGGGCAGAATCGGTTAGCAATTAATCATCACGAATTAAGTCGAGACATCAATTCATCACCACTGAGTGAATTTAGAACATCACCGCTTTCTAACCAACCTTTTCGAGCACACATCACACCATAGGTAATATCAGCCAAACCGCGGATAGAATGGGCATCCGGATTGATAATAATAGGGACACCTAATTCCTTTGCGTGTTTACAAAGACGCCAATCTAAATCCAATCGGTAAGGGCTTGCATTCAATTCAATCGCCTTTAATCTTCCAGCATCATTGTGGTCAGCCATATGCTCAATCACCGCTAATAGATCCACTTCATAACCATCTCTTCCTTGGAGAATTCTTCCAGTGGGATGGCCGAGAATTGTTGTTGCTGGATGGTCGATCACCTGTAGTAATTCTTCGGTATTTTGGACCTCATCTCGGGCCTTCCATTTACTCATTGCATGGACGCTAGCGACAGTATAGTCTAATTGGGATAGTACATCATCGGGGTGATCTAATTTTCCACCTGCCAAAATATCAGATTCAACACCATGAATTAATCTGAAATCTTTACCTTGTTGTTGCCATTGTTGATTATATTTTTTGATAACAGTACCCTGCTCAAGTAAGTCCTCAGCACTTGCACCATTAGCAATTTGTAGAGTAGGAGAGTGGTCGGCTAATCCTAACCAACTCCAACCCATCTTCTGAGCAGTATCTGCCATCTGCTCCAAACTTGCATCTCCATCAGAAAGAGTTGTGTGATTGTGAAGCGCACCACGAATATCACTCATATCAAGCAGAGTCGGAAGACTATTTGATTCGCTAGCAGATATTTCACCAGTATCCTCTCGCAGTTCAGGAGTGACCCATTGCAGCCCTAAATGGGCATAAATCTCTTGTTCAGATGTTGCCGTCAATGAGTATTTTGCCGCTGCCATCCCCTTCAAATCACCGGCCTCAATCTCTGGAATCAACCCAAACTCATTGAGGCGTAAACCTCTGTTAATCGCTCGTTGTCGCATTGCAATATTGTGCTCTTTACTTCCAGTAAAGTATGCTAATGTGAATGCAGCAACATGTGGTGGAACCAACCGGACTTGCGCATCTATTGTTCCACCTGATTCCAATTGCTCGTAATCATCTCCTCCAATCGCTTCAAGAACTGTTGAATCAATATGTCCAACCGTAAAACCTTCTTCAAAAATCGATGTATCAAGAATCAAACTTATCTTAGAATCACCTGCACCTTTAACATCGGCAATACCATTCAGGTTAAGAATGGCATTAGCAACAGATTCGTGGTCTTCATCAGCAACCGAAACCACAACATCAAGGTCACCAATAGTTTCCCTTCTTCTTCGTGTGCTTCCGGCTAACGTCGCTTCGATAACCCCAGGAATTGCAGCAACTTTGTTAGTAAAAGCCTCTCCATATTTGAGGCCAATATCCAATCTTCTTCTCGCTCTGAACCGGCTTAACAATTCAATACCATCAAGCATTCTCTGCTGTGATTTCTCACCAAATCCTTTCATTGGGGCAATAATTCCATCCAATGCAGCCGTTTTCAAACTCGCTACAGAATCCACTCCAAGTTCATCATGCATCAGTTTGATTCGTTTTGGACCCAATCCCGGAATGCCGAGCATTTCAATAAGTCCTTGTGGGGTGTTATTGTGTAAATCAATCCAATCATTAGGCCAATTCCCTTCATGAACAGATTGAGTTAATGCAGAACCCAATCCCTTTCCGATTCCTTTGATATCATAAACTTCACCAGAGGCAATCAATTCGCCCAAATCGCTAGTTAATGAGCCAAGTATTCTACTTGCATTTTGATATGAGCGGACGCGGAATACATTGGCACCTTGAAGTTCGAGCAACACCGCAACTTGGTGCAATACATTTGCTACTTGGTTACGGGAAAAATATGGGGGGCCACTTGGGCGAGCCTTTGGAAGAATGAAAGATGCACCGGCCATAAACAGTGATGACGCTCACCCTTCTCAAAGATTGCGAAGAAAATTGCCAAGATTCCAACTGAAACAATTAGTTACTCCCAACTTTTGAAGAGTAGGTGGCTATGGGAGTATATATGGTGGGCGTTGAGAGTATCGAACTACTTGCTCAATCGCTGTGTTTTTTGTCTGTCATATTATTTGCTTTTATTGCAACCCTCAGTCGTTCAGAAAAGGCAGAAAGCATAGCACAAAGCACAATAGCAATCTTGCTGGTATCATCTGCTGCCGTACTTTGGTGGCTTTCATTATCAGGTGGAGAATTATGGGGCTCCAATTACTTGCCAAAGCCACTATCTCTCGTCTGTTTGATTCTAGCATTCTCAGCAAGAATGAATCTGAAGGGAAAAAATATCTCATTCGGTGCAAATCCACATACAATTGGAAAAGCGGATCAAGATGACGCTGAAGAATAATCGTTTCAGACTATTTCCCCTGGTTCTTGGTTGCTTTCTACAGCTTCCTTTGCCATTTTTTGGTCAATAAAGGTACGCATATATTCCGGTAATTCTCCATTGACAAAGATAACATCATTGATATTATCTAATTTCTTTAGGGAATAATAAATCTGCATTGCTGTCATTGGAGTGGACGAACATCCTGTACAGCCGCCATCTAATGAGAGCATGATATTACCATCGCTCGTATCAAGAACGGTCACAACACCATCATGGGCATCAAGGATTTCCTGAACAGGGCCAATTTCAGCCAAAACCTCTTCAGCACTAATCGCCATGGCATAGCGGCGGCGGCTTATCCCTTTCAACCGTTGCTAAACTAATGCAATCAATTTTGACGGAAGATGGTGACGGAGAAAGGGATTTTGAGCGAAACGGCTATTTTGCTTCATATTGAAGAGCGAACCACTTATGAGGGGGATTTAGGTCGGCGGGTTAACAAGGTGTTACCTATGATGGAAAATATATCACTAATTGCAGCAGGAGCAGGGCTTTTCGGCCTACTTATTGCTTTTGCTTTGTACAAAAAAGTAAACAGCATTGAAATCGACAATCCACGCGTTGCCGAGATTACAGAAGAAATTCGAAAAGGCGCTATGACCTTCTTGATGGCAGAATACAAGGTTCTTGCAGTCTTTATTGTCGTAGTCGGTATAATTCTCGCTTTCCTAAACGATACCAATACCGCTATTGCATTCTTTGCAGGTGCTATCACATCGGTTTTGGCCGGTGCATCAGGAATGCGCGCAGCAACTTCCGCCAATGGGCGAACTGCAATGGCTGCAAAGAACGGTGGACAATCCGCTGCTCTCGCAGTATCCTATAACGGTGGAGCAGTTATGGGTCTTTCAGTTGGAGGACTAGGACTTCTCGGTATCTCTCTAATCGCTTACTGGCTCGGTGCTGGTGAGCCTGGTTCTAACATTATGGCTGCGGCAGGATTCGGTATGGGTGCATCATCCATTGCTTTATTCGCTCGTGTCGGTGGTGGAATCTTCACCAAGGCTGCTGACATCGGTGCTGACCTTGTCGGTAAAATCGAAGCAGGTATCCCTGAAGATGACCCACGTAACCCTGGTGTTATCGCAGATAACGTTGGAGATAACGTCGGTGATGTCGCTGGAATGGGCGCAGATATCTTCGAGTCCTTCGTCGGTTCTATTATCGCCGCAATGATAATCGCCAGCGGTGAAAACAGCGGACTAACCTCTGATTACGTCATCCTACCAATTCTTCTTGGATTTATTGGATACATGGCATCTATCGTCGGTATCTTCTCAATGAAGATACTAAAGAACGGAAAGGATGCAGCAGCAGCTCTTCGCAACACTACCTTCATCGGTGCAATTCTATTCGCAATTGGTGGCTATGCCGCTATCAACCAAGGATTGATTGACGTCACCTATGGTGTAATGCACTCCGTAGTTCTCGGTTCTGTTGTCGGAATCTTGATCGGTTTGGTCACAGAATACTATACCGGTATTGAGCCTATCTTCGGAATCAAGCCAAAGGCTGTTCAACACATTGGAGCAATGTCCCAAACTGGACCAGCAACAAATGCTATCGCCGGTCTATCGGTTGGAATGATGTCGACCTTTGTACCGGTTCTATTGATCGCAGCTGGAATCATGGGCGCTAACGAATTCATGGGTGGCGGCACTGCTGGACTGTATGGAATCGCAATGGCTGCAATGGGAATGCTGGCAACAGTCGGTGTTACGATGACAGTCGATGCATATGGGCCTGTTGCTGACAATGCTGGTGGAATCGCCGAGATGTGTGATCTAGGACCTGAGGTTCGAGAGATTACAGATGCTTTGGATTCTATTGGAAACACAACCGCTGCAGTTGGAAAAGGATTCGCAATCGGATCTGCTGCTCTAACCGCACTTGCTCTATTCGCTGCATATACTACCGCAGTCGGTGGTATTTCTCTTGAATTGACCGACCCGATGGTCGTCGTCGGATTACTAATCGGTGGCGGACTACCATTCGTTGTCGCTGCTATGACCATGAACTCTGTTGGCAAGGCTGCTGACGAGATGGTTAAGGAAATTCGCCGTCAATTCCGTGAAATAGACGGTCTACTCGAAGGACGAGAAGGTGTTAAGCCTGAGTCACAAAAGTGTATTGATATCTCTACCAAAGCCGCTCTTCGTGAGATGGTCGGTCCTGGTGTAGTCGCTATCAGTGCCCCAGTAATCGTTGGACTGGTTCTCGGTTCTGTCGCTCTTGGTGGTCTACTAGCAGGTTCTCTTGTAACCGGTGTTTTGATGGCTCTATTCATGTCCAACGCCGGTGGTGCTTGGGATAATGCAAAGAAGGCTATCGAGCAAGGTCATATCAAAGGTGCAAAGAAGGGAGATTCCTCTCACGATGCTGCTGTTATCGGTGATACCATCGGTGACCCATTCAAGGATACTTCTGGACCTTCTCTAAATATCTTGATCAAGTTGATGTCTATCGTTGCTGTAGTACTTGCAGGAACTGGCAAACTGTCTGAGTCAGGACTTCTTTGAGATAATCTCTACGAGAGCGATAGCAGTGCCTTTTGGCCTTGCCTTGAGGATAAGACCTGCATAGCAATAGTAGTGCCTTTGGGCCTTGTTTTGGATATGACATCATTTGGTATTGAATCGCCAATTACTGCCATATTGTAGTGTCTATGACCGATATGACCTGAGATTGCTTTGCATAGTCTTGCATTGAAATGGTTCAAAAAGGGCAGGCGGCAGGATATACTATGCGAGTATCGTTATTGCTATCGGCATTGATGCTTTCTCTCTCCTTGGCGGGATGCCTAGAAAGTGGTGATGTTCCTTCAACATCAATTGGTAATACAACCGTTGATGAAATGGAATTACCTATCTGGGAAATAGGAGATCAATGGATGTACACTTTCGTAACTCCTCAATTTGGAGAAGATAGTGCTAGGCTTGTAGTCGCTGAAATAAATGATGAGGAACAACAGTATATGCTTGGTATCTCAAGCGAAAGAGAAGCGCAAAGACATGCTGTAGTCAACCACAATCCATTCCTTGGACGTATTACAATTGACGGCCTCTCAGTCTTTGAAGAAGGTGAACTGCAACAAGTGTTTAATTTCCCTTGGCAAAAAGGACAGCAATGGAGTTTCATGTTATTTGGAATTACATGGGATGCTGAAACAATCAATATTTACAATGGCGTTACCAATGTAATTGCAATTTCAGATGATGGCCAACAATTACAATACGAATTTTCCGGCAGAAAAGGATTCATTGAATCATTGGTTTGGACCAATGATACCGGTGTTGAACAATTGCGTATGACATTAACCTTGAACAAAAAAGGCTATGATGGTGATGTATTCTTTTATCGGGCAAGAGATTTAATCGACGAAAGATATGAAAACCGGCAAAATGAAATCTATGATTCTTTCTTGGATAGTGGACATCCAGACGGTGAAGATTGGAATGTATTGGTTTGGTATTTGGATGTTGAAATCTCAAACGGTGGCGGTTCAGGTTCACTATCGATGAAAGACCATGCAGGTGCAAGTCCATTGACTAGAGCATGGGGTGCAGGAGCAACTGAAAAGGGCGCAATCGGCACAATCCCAAGTAATTCTGGTGAATATTCATTGACGGTAACAGTACGTGGACAAGGCTCCTTTATTCATTTGAAAGTAGCCGGTGCATTAGTCACTCAATGGACTTTGTAAACCTCAGGATAACCCAGGGATCAACAGGTGATTGCGATGCCAACTCTCATCCTAATGCACGGCATGACCGGAAATGAAGAGATGATGCGTCCATTCGCAGAAAAAGTATGTCCAGAAGGCTGGACACTTCTCGTTCCCGAGGGGCGTTTTGCACATCCAACTAGGGGTAGAACTTGGTGGAGGTACGAAGATTATGATTCGGATACAACACGCAGAGCCAATCTTTCGAGGATTGAATTGATTGACGTTGATTCAAGTCTATCACAATTAGAGAAACTAATATCTCAAAATGCCCCCCTAGGCCCTCTCGTAGTTGGTGGTTTTAGCCAAGGTGGTGCGATGGCACAACAATTGTTGCAACTGCCTATTGCCGACCGTATTGTTGGCTTAATTTGTATTGGCACTAGATTGATTAGACCGAAGGAATTACGAATGCGCTTGGATGAATTAGATAAAAAGAGATTATTTTGGATGCATGGAGAAAGAGATGTTAGAGTACCTATCGAAGATGGATGGGCAATTGCACATCTGTTTGAAACTGCTGGATGGGCTGTTGAACTTGTTGAGCACAAGAAAGGACACATGATCCCAATTGAACATCATGATGAATTAACCGAATGGCTCAAGACTTTTGAGTAATTCACTTTCTAAGATGACGGCTTGTCTCATCAAAACCGCCAATATACAGAGGCTCTTCACCGCGTAAGTCAAAAATCACAGGAACAGTTCTTCGCCCAGTGGCAGCCACTACATCAGTTCTGATTTGTGGATTCTCATCAAAATTAATTTCCTTAAAGGAGAGATTATTTTGTTTAAACATTCTTTTTGCAGCCATACAATAACCACAATAATTACCTGTATACATCAAAAAATCAGTGCCTGCTTCAGCGGCATGACCCAATACAACCTCTTCACTCATAGCCTATGGTGAAGTCTTATCCTTTTTGAACCCATGTTGATTCGTCAAAATCAAAAGAGAAAATTAGTCTCTATTATCTCTTAACATAATAGCAGCGTTAACTACGCTTTTTGCTAGGCCAACCACTCTTTCAGCAACATCTGCATCGGTCAGATTATCGTCTTCATCAAACGCTTCATTTACCTTACCAACTGCAACTTGTTCTGGTACACACCATCCATAAATCCATCTAACTGCAATACGCATATGGTTTAGTGTATTTGAATTTGAAATACCACCCAATGTTGACATCAATCCAAATGCTTTGCCGCCAACATGGTCTTTGTACACCCAATCAAGTGTATTTTTCATAACACCAGACATTGTACCATGATATTCAGGAGATGTCAAAATATATCCATCGCATTCAGTTGCAAGCGCTTGTAATTCCTTGACATTAGTATCTTCCCAACTGCCTTCTGCTCCAACTAATGGTAATGGTTTTTCAACGAGATCCCAAAAGTGAACTTCGGCGCCTAATTTCTCGCATTCATCAAGTGCTGCAGAGAGAAGTAATCCATTTTTTGAAGTAAGTCCATATGAACCCGAAAGTCCAAGAATTTTGATGGGTGATGCGCTCATGGTTTTGCCACTAGCCCTCAGTGTATCAATATACAGTATCTTAAGCAATAATAATCCGGCCGATTTCCCAAACAAAATTCATTATTAACAAATTTTCAATGCTAACTGTCGCCCGTCGAATTTCCATTAGATTGCTCTGTGGTTGAGTTATCCTCTGTCCCGTCTCCCTCATCGACTGAATCATTTTGGCCTGTATTCACTTCATCAACATAGCCGTCACAATCTAAATCACCAATATCCGCTTGCTCCTTACAGGTTTCGTCAACAACTCCCATGAATCCTACCATGTAGTAACCGAACAATAACACAACTATTGCTATGTATACTGGGAGAACCCAATTTCTATCTTTTGGAATGAAGAATTCCTTGAGATCGAAGGGTTCTAATTCGCCATCATCTTTTTTGCTAACTTTCTTTGCTCGGCGACCAATCTTACGTTTTACTGGCGCCGTTTGTTGTGTAGTACTAGAAGTTGAATTATCTTCCTCAATGGAAGATGCAATTATTATTGATTCAGGAGTGTCACTTTTTTCATCGGCCACATCTTCACCATTCATCTCTTCATCAACCTCGTCATCATTTGTCATTCAAGCCACCCCCTTATTGGTAAATAATACAATTAGCAATGTCGATGCCACCAAGAAAATTGCAAATCCAACATTTGTCCAGCGCTCTATACGTTTAGTATCCCCCTCTATCAGCCAAGTCGGATTATAATCGTCCTCATTCGGCTGCATTGCAATAAGGACTTTCTTTTCCAATTCAAATGCTAATACCGCTCCCAAAAGGAAACCTGAAAGCAACTGGGAGATTCCCAACAACGGTTGCAATATTTCTGTAATGGTTGAAACAGAACCAGCGATGGCCATGATAATCATCGCCCTACTAGCGCGTGGTAAATGGTCGGTTTGAACAAAACCGAATTTAATACAGAGGAATAAAACGATCAAAGGTCTAGCAATGGATTGCATGACGCCGTGTGTCAGTAAAGCGAACGATTCTGAAACTGATTCTTCATTCAGTATTGAAGCAAATAAGTCATAATCAACAGTTTCTGCTTGGAAGAAATAGTAGCGAATAATTCCTGCAATGAAGACAAATATTAGGAATCCAGCCAATAATTTCGAGCCGTTCTTGTTCAAATGCATCAATGCTCCAGCGGTCAAAACGAAAAGGGTTAAGCCAACTGTTAACATTTCGAAATTCCAAGTCAATGAAGTAAATAATGGCAATGGATGTGCGTATGCAGGCCAATATGAATAGAACATTTCACCCTCTGTGAAAATGCCAACCCAATCGAACCAATTCTTGCCGCACCAAAGAGTAACAGCCATTATTGCAAATAAACCAGCCTTGTCAGTCGTCTTCTCAAGATTGTCTTCGCCACTGGTTTCTGATGTCAAATAATTCCAACCGATATAAGCATAAATAATTATCATAATGATCGCTTCAGGGGACATAGCAAACCATAACCCCCATCCGGTGTCTGAATATGCAGGAGTGCCATGAACAAACCATGCCTCAAGCAGATTTAGGACCATTAAAAAGGCGAAAATCTTGAGATAGGTACTCTCTTTCCTAAACCAGGGCATTGGAACGGTAAACATGGCTAAGAAAAATGTTAGCATGCCGATTCTCCATAGATTCCAGACCAGAACGCCCATCAAATCAACGATAAAAGTCCCCCCCTCTTGGAAATTATAGCCAAAGGCACCCGAAGCCCATTGATAGCAAAGATGGCATAATAAAAACCACAGCATGTATGTAGCGCCCATTCTCTGTGTCCAAGTTCTTTCATCTTTCTTGAGATGCAGGACTAAAATAAATATCAGTAGTATTGCATCTAATAGCGCTCCTACAACTGTAAGTGCCTCGCTCATGCTAAGAGTACCATTTGAGAGCATTTAAGTGTTAAGCCGACATTAAGGTGTTTAGGCACTATTCAATGGTTATTCATCACCACTCTAGTGAAATTTTCTACTGAAGTGTGACCTCAAATATCTAGGGGGGTCGCACCCTCTTTTGTCTATTTTTTTGAGTATTTTACGGCCTCGCAATACACCGTTTGAGGAAAGATGCTCGTGCCGGGATTCGAACCCGGGTCGGCGGGATGAAAACCCACTATGATGGACCTAGCTACACTACACGAGCGACAACCCGCCCACCAACAACCCGTTGATAACACTTCACCTTTGCTTCTCGGCTTTTTTAATTGTTGAATGCGTCTCAGTATGTCACTCAGGGATAGGTTTTTGCTCTCCTAATCCATTCCACCATGTCCATGCAAACCAAGCCGCTATTGACATGACGATGAGAGCAATTGCCAATAAGATCTCATGGTCGAGGAACCAAAATAATGCATCAAGTGCTTGTTGGCCATACAAACCAATCAGTAAAGCCTCAACTCCAAATCTAAGTCCACGTCCAGCAAATCCTGCTGCAATGAACGACTTCTTATCCATCTCCGTCATTCCCGCAATCCAGCCAAATACCTTGTATGGAATTGGTGAGAAAGCAGCGATAAATATTCCAATAGTACCATATTTCTCACTCAAAAATATGAGTTTGGAAATGTGTTCTGGTTTTGCAAAACGCTGCATCAAAGGGTTACCCCATCGGCCCCCGATCCAGTATCCTACGATTGAACCGAGGACCGAAGAAATTGTGATTACAAGCCATAACCAGACCACAGCAGGTGCATCTCCCATCACATCAACCAGCATTGGCAAATAGAGGACATCAGGAGGTAGTGGCTGGATTATCGCCTCAGTAAATGAGACGGCTGCCAAACTCGCTGGTCCAAAAATATCGAATGCGTCTATGACCCACTCCTTCCATCCCATATCGTGTGCTTTGCAGTCCTAATCATCAATGTGTGGGTTGGCGGTGCTTTGATGGGGGATGTTCATGCACGCTTAGAGTAATGCGAGTTCTCGATACAGCGGCTTTACTATATTGGCCAATGGAAAAATTGGCTGGTGGCATTTGTGCTGAATCTCAAAAAGAAGAACTTGAGAAAGTTTCTGCACAGCGCTCAATGTTAATTGGTGTAGCAGATATTGATTGGAGAGATATTCCCCAATCATGGTTACAAGACGCCAAAGAGGTTGCAGCGAAAAGTGGAGACCTGCCGCGATTATCGGATGTGGATTTAGATTTATTAGCACTCACCATTGCTCTAAATGCTACTTTGTGCACAGATGACTACCGTCTACAAAACGCGGTAAAAAACGCTGGAGGTAGCATTGAAAATGTCGGACAAAGCGGCGCAAAAAAAGTGTGGCGTTGGCACTTGCGCTGTGAAGGATGCCGTGCAACAACCGATGTTCCAGCCGATGTTGACCGTTCCAAGAAAGGAGCTGTTGCAGAATGTGAAATATGTGGCTCGCCAATGCATATCAAACGTAAGTCCTGAATATTCAGTGACTTATTCTTCTGAGTCAAGAGATTCAAGGGCAGATACTTTCTTTTCAAGATCTGCGCTTGTCATTCCTGCAGGGTTAATTCCTACTGCCTTCGCTCTTTCAGCCAAAACCTGCTCGGGAGTTCGTCCACCTGCTTCTAAATCAACAAGGGTATCTCTTGCATTATTTGTTTGAGCCAAACCCTTTTGGAATTCTCCTTTGCTCTGACCCAATGCTTTAGCCATCTTAGGCAGTCGTTCTGCTCCAAATAAGACGAAGAATAATCCCAATAGAATAAGCAATTCAGTAGTGCCTGGAGTAAATGCCATTTCGCTTCCTCATTCTATGGTAGCGGCCCTTCTTTGTTGAAGTCTTCGCTATTATTTTCTCTTAACCACCAGAAACAGGAGGAAGCAGGGCGATTTCATCTCCTGGCATTGGGATTGATTGCAATTGACAAACTTCACCATTCAGTGCAACTACTAATCCCATATTTAGCCACTTAGCAGCAGAAAGTTGCTGCACATAATATTGAATTGA